>CZCA01004845.1_pt1 | contig 25093 bp, 26 predicted proteins | sample 591981 | NCBI WGS metagenome assembly CZCA01 (sample SAMEA3556810, study PRJEB10932) | anaerobic digester metagenome
CAGATGTGTATAAGAGACAGATAACATAATTTGACCTTATCTGCAAGTACAGCAACAAGAAAAATCCGCTAAAAACTGTCGCAAAAAAGCATTAATATTTTTAAATGAGAAAAAGCTTCTGAGAATTTTATTTCCCAGAAGCTTTTACAATACATTTGAAAATTTGTAAACAAATTACTAATTATGACAATCGAAAAAATTTAATCCCAATTATCAAAATATCTTTTAACTTTTTTAAATAATCCAGCATCCTTTTGTTTGGATACCTCGTTAGTAATGGTCAGTGCAATTAATATAACACCTACCGCCATTAAATATACCCACCAGGCAAGGCTTAGCCAAAAAGCCCATGTTTCATAAACAAGTAAAGTGATTAACACAGCTGTACCTAAAGCAAACCATTTTTTTCTATGGGAAACAAAGCCAAAGACAACCATTATTAGGCCTACAGCACCAATAACAATAGCGTCTATAGTTTGTTGATATAAGACAGCCTCTAACACTAATATAACCGTCATAATTCCCGACAGATAAAAGCTAATCTGCTTAGTAATACCTTTATAATCCCGCCAAAGAATTGTAGACACAAATAATAATGTTACAGCTACAGGCAGCATATTTATCTCTGTTACAAAAATTCTTGGTAAAACAAATATATCCTGTGTCCACCACGCAAGTGTAAGAAAAATTAAGAATAATGTTTGAAAAATATTGTCTATATGCTTTATGTTGCCCCTTCTGCGACTAAGCATTATACAGTAGAAGGCTATAAAAACAAATACCATAAACAGATGCTGCGTTTTTAATATTACAGCCGATAAGGGTGAAATTACACCTAATACACCAAACCAGTCAATAACCATTCTGTTGCTATTGTCAGCAGAAATTGTTGATTTGTATAGCAGTCTTCCTATGGTCATTAGAATGACTAACAGTATGCCGTTAAATATCAGTATGCTCCATTCAAAGGCTGGGATAAGCTTAATAAGAACAAAGGGTACTGTAACATACATCAATAATACTGCCAGACCAGCATAAGCTGTATGTGCTTTGCTTAGTGTAAATATTATTAATGAAATTACAATAACCGCTATAGTTGTCACACTAATTCCTATGTACAAACGGGCTGTGTAACACAATAGTACAAGGTTTGTCAAAACCATTAAAACAGCTATTACAATATTAGTGACCGTGGAAATACCATTATACCATCTATCTCCTTTGTCAAACATTTTCATTCTTACAAAAGTAAAAATAGAAACACTAATAGGAATAGCTATTGGCACGGCCAAACTATAAAATAAATTATGTGTAATATTTGTTTCAGTCATTGAGAGCATTAAAGTTAACATACCACCAATCATTGAAACCCCAAAGAAAAGTAATTTATTTTTGTATTCTTTTGTCACATCTGTAAATTTTGTTTTTAAAACAAAGTACAATGTAACAAGCAGTGGAACTAATAAATAAGACAATTTTATTTGATTGTTGGAGTAATATAAAAGCTGGGCTACTGGATAAGCAGATACACATAAGGCTATAAAAAACGCCGTTAAATAGCTGTTATTAAGCTTCATTTTTTCTTTCAGTATAAGTGTGACAACTGCTGCCATGAAATAAAATATAAATATCCCTAAAGAAAAGATTTGATAAATAAAATTGAGTTCCACAACATCACTTAGCAGACATAAAAATGGTAAAATCAAAGATATAAATGTATATGGATAAAAATATCTTAATGTATTTATTTTTTTGTTACATTTGTTATTTAGAATTAATATAGATACTATTAATACAAATGATAAAATTCCTAAACAACACAGCAATGTGTCACTATTAAAATATCCCGAAACTCCACTTATAAATGTTATAAAAGTAAATACAATGCTGCCGACCATGTTATATAATTTATATTTTTCTGTGCGTCTATAAAGCATACGCTGTATAGCAAACATAACAAGAGAGATAATGGTTAATGTCACAGAGAAAAGTATCTCACTGGTTAAGCTTGCAAATATAACCGTAGGTAAGCTTGTTATACAAAAGGCAATTAAAAAGCTGTTTGAAAATGTATTATGCGACCTATCTCCTTTGTTTGTTACAAACAGTGTTGTAGCTACTATAAAAAAAGATAAAAAAATTGTTAATAGAAACCCGCATATTGCCTTGACATTGTTAACCTCAGTAAAAATCATGCTACACGGAAAGACCAGCATAAAGAATGTATATGGATACAAGTACCTGCAAGCCTCTAGGCTGTTATTATGCCGTTTATTGACTAATAAAATAGACGCTATTAATATAAATAAGGCAAAACAAACAGCACAGGAAATAGAACACAACATGGTAGCTTCCTGTGTATACGCAAACCAACCACAAAGGAATGTTGTAATAAAGAACACTATATTTCCAGTGAGTGTATAAAATTTAAAATTGTGTGTTTTTTGATTTATTTTATACAGTGCTATAAACGCAGTGAAACAAAAAGCTGAAATAATTACTGGTAATAATATATTAACAGTATCATATGTAATATTAAGCACACACAGCATTGCCACAAAAGTTGGCACCAGAGTTAATGCTGTAATGTGACAATATGCATGATTATCACTCTTTGTTGTCAATAAAATGGATAATCCCATAAAAATTAAAAACGCAACAAATCCAAAAACTGTACACTGTAAAAAGTTAGCAAGAAAGAAAATAAAACTAATCGCAAAAGATACAGATATATATATTGGCACTGTGAAATTAAAAATAGATTTTACATGGTCATCATTTTTCCAAATTATATTAGTAACCGCCACTACAGCTGATGTACAGGCAAGCATTAAAAGCCCTATTGAAAAATCATTCCCAGAGTAAACTTTAAATGGCAATATAAACATTAGTACCGTATAAGCTACAGCACCAGCTCCATGTGTTTTCTCATTCATCAGCTTGGCAAGTGATGACACGGCTATAATAATTATGGTAACAGAAGCCATTATGCCTGTTGTACTGGCAAAAATACAAAATATAGTGGAAAAAATAAACTGCAATGCAATAGAAAGCTTAATATGATAGCCATATGCACTTATAAATTTATTAGTTTGTGTGTATTTTGGCAAAACAAGCTGACAAAAAGCCACTGTAATTATGCTATATATAGCAACTGACAATGCCAACACATCCCATGATGCCCGCATAGCATCAACATATGTATACACAGCTACGCCAACGCTTATAGTGCCTACCCAACAAAAAAACGGCAGCTTGTGTATTTTAGCACCTAAAAATCCTACACCTGATAATAGTGTAAACATAACGGCTACTACTAAGCTGGCATTATTAGACAAAGAAAAACAATTTCCAAAAACATTAAAATATCCTGTTGCCAAAGCTGTTAACGGAGCAAATATACCACCTAAAACAAAAAATGTTATTGGTGTGGTACGTAGCTTAGTTTTTTTCTTTATTAGGAAGGATGCCCCAAATAAAACTAACGAAGCCAAACCTATTAATCCAATTCTAATACCCGACGACAGATAACTCCACGATGTGGTGGCAAAAACTAAACCTGCAACCAAAACAAAGATAACACCAGTAATCAACATTATCGTTGCAGAATCAATATGCTTTTTATGTTTAATGTATGGCTGTGGCTGCTGGTACTGCATCGGTTGCTGTACAGGTGGCTGTAGTTGTTGATACTGTATCGGTTGCTGTACAGGTGGCTGTGGCTGTTGATACTGTATCGGTTGCTGTACTGGTGGCTGTGGCTGTTGATACTGCATCGGTTGCTGTACTGGTGGCTGTGGCTGTTGATACCGTATCGGTTGCTGTACAGGTGGCTGTGGCTGTTGATACTGCATCGGTTGCTGTACAGGTGGCTGTAGTTGTTGATACTGTATCGGTTGCTGTAAATGAGCCATTTTAGTCTGTCCGTATTTCTGATTAAAGCAGAATAATATTTGTTCCCTTGAGTCATTACTAATCATTAACTCTTGAAAAACATTATCATCGATTTTACTTTGAAAAAACAATTCTTTTAGTTTATTTTCAATAATTATATGTTGCTTTCGCTTTGAATCTTTATATGAGCAGAGAACAATAATTAGTACCGCTAACAAGACAATAAGAAGAAAAAAAAGTAATCCCATATATGCCTCCTTTCATTGTGGTAAATTGTACCACTAAACAGTAATTTTTGCAACAGCAATTGTATTTATTATTTTATATTAACATTTGCGTAATATTATATATTTAACTTCAATATGTTGAATAATGTGATTAATGCTAAAAAGCGTTCAACTATTAGTGTTTCCATCATTGACAAAGAAAAATAAAATGATAAAATTTGATTAAAGTAATAATAATTAAGGCGGTAACATTATGAATATGGGTAATAAAGAATTTCACATACATTTGGACAATAATAATAAAGCACGGTATGCCATAATCCCCGGTGACCCTGATAGAGTGGAGAAAATAGCAGCGTTTTTAGAAAAACCAAAATTCATTGCAAGTAATCGAGAGTATACTACTTTTGAGGGCTATTTATCAGGTGAAAGAATACTTGTTACCTCAACGGGAATTGGTGGTCCATCAGCTGCTATAGCGGTGGAAGAGTTACATCATATTGGTGTAGATACAATTATACGCGTTGGTACCTGTGGCGGTATGCAGCCACAGGTGACTGGAGGAGATTTAATAATTGTGACTGGTGCTGTACGAATGGACGGAGCCTCCAAAGAATATGCGCCTATTGAATATCCTGCTGTTTCTGACTTTGGAATAGCTATGGCATTGACAGATGCGGCCTTAAAAAGAACTGCCACCTTTCATTGCGGTATTGTACAATCTAAGGATTCATTTTACGGTCAACACAACCCAAAAGAAATGCCAACTAAGGATACACTATTAGATAACTGGTATGCATGGAAGGCTTTAGGTGTGCTGGCATCTGAAATGGAATGTGCCACAGTTTTTACCGTTGCAGCTACCAGAAAAATGCGAGCATCAGCAGTATTGCAATGCTTGTGGAATCAAGATAGCGACGATAAACAAGCTGTATTAGACACAACATTAGCTATAACAACGGCGATTGATGCATTAAAAAATATTATTAGTAAGGACAACAGCTTATAAGAAAACAGCATATAATACAGCCTACCTGCTTGACATCATGTATCGTCAAATAGGCGGGCTTATTATTTAGGCTTCATACTAAAACGTTAGAAAAAGTATAAAGCTTAGCATATATAAGATAGTCGGCAGCTTCATTCTGTCACATAAATATTTTTTCATTTTAGGTTTACCACAGCTATTAACATAAAATCATCGTTAATTTAAATGTTAATAGAATTATGAACGGTTAGAAAATTTGTGTGTTTTAAAATATTTTTTTATTTTTATAACAAGATTATAGGCTTTCATTAAAATCCATTTTGTTGGTAGCGAAAAACACCAAATATAAACATAAAATTTGTACCACAAATTAGTTACACAAATATATTTTTTGTTTCTGTAAAAAGAATCCATAACACCAATAATTTGCGACTGTTGTACCCTGTACTCTTTTTTAAACTGACCATCTCCGCACATAATATAACCACTGTTCACAGACCTTAATAAGCGGTGCAAAACAAGCTGTCCGTTTTTCCGTCTAAACAAAACAACATCATATTTTTTTAGTTTGCCATTTATGGGGATGATATGTACTATATCACGCAAATTATATAACAAGGGATACATGCTGCTGCCATGGGTTAGTCCACCATAATAACCTTTTTCCTTTATTTCTTTTTCTACAGTATTATTCATCTAATAAATCTTTAGACCTAACAGCAGTTAAAAAACTATCTAGGTCAGCCTTGGCTGTCTTTAAATCTATATCGTATTTATTATTCATAGCATTTATGATATCATCATAGCTTATTTCATTTTCCAGAAGCTGCCATACAAAGCCAGCTGTTTTATTAAGGGTAATTAAGATATTATGTTTTTCAGCCTGCTGTTCAACAGCTACTACTATATATTTATCTCCAAATTCACTTAACATAAAACCATCTTTTATTTTCATTTAAAACACCTCGTAGAATATTTTATTCTATTACACTTAACACAGTCTTTACAGCGTTATATGACATATTGCACTTTAACCGATACAGCGGTACTGCCTTAAAAAGGTCATTTAGTAAAGACAGCAAATTAAGCATTGACTGTTTGTCGGTAGGACAGCTTGTTTGATTCAGCAGCACAGATAAATTGTCAACTGGGTTTATTTTCTCCACAGAGTTTGTTTGGCTGCGTTCTAATATAAACACTCCGCCAGTTGGTACCTTTAGATTATTACCAACATTTTCTTTACCCATCCATGGATTGCCAAATGTGTAAAACTGCTTATCAATTTTTCTAATTATTGGCTTATCGTCATTAATAGAAATCACCTTATCCCCCAACATCTGCCGCCACAATCCACAGTGTGTGGATTTACCTGTACCGCTAGGTGCGGTAAAAAGATATGCCATACCGTTATACTTAATAGCGGAGCTGTGCAGAAAAAAACCGTCATACTTTTTTAAAATTTGGCTGCAAATCTTCCTAAAAATTGCTGTCGTTTCATAAATTTCCACTTTTGCGTTTGGGATTAAATGGCTCTCATGCTCTATCATTTCACGGGTAACGACAACTGAAAAATCAATCCTTGATGCGTCCCTATATAGATAACTATTTAAATATCTTTCTGTAAATTCAGTTTTTGGTTCAATAGCAATATTTAGATCGGCAATTCTATATATAGGCATTAGTGTCACAACCCTTCAGTCATATTTTACCGCAGACCATCAAATTTTACAACGGTATCACCGTGGAAATTATTAATGATATGATCACAGATGATACCAACAGCAATATTATTTGATTAAGAAAAAGTTTAAATCTCATTAATATGCTTGCAATTTAAAAATAGCATAGCACAGGTTAGCATTATAACATTTTACTAGAAATAATACCCCTATGTTCCTTGAAATTCATCAACAACATAAGGGTATTTAATTTGTAATACTTATGTATTAGAACAAATCCTTAAAAAAGTCAATAAAGGCATTTTCAACCTCCTCATCATCAACACCAGATGTTGTAATGACATCATTACAGGATAATTCTTCTATTGTAATTTCTAGCTTTGTATATTTTTCTTTCATTAAATCACCCCTTAACAGTACCTAATAAGCTAATTAATTATTAGAAATATTATTATCAGTATCGCCCTTAACTATATCGTTAACATAGTTAAACGAGGTGCTGCACCCACCGTATGTATTTGTTCCAGTATAATCGTTATACACTGTTCTAAAAATACCATTGGCATCTGTATATCTGGTGTAAGCACGTGCTAGAATATCAGAAGCCTTGGCTGCTGCTACCTCTGTCTCTGTTTTTCCAGCCTCATCATACATAATTACCATTGATGAAATTCTGTAATCAGTAAAAAATCTGTGGTCTACGCCATCACCCAAAGGAAGACCGTTAGTGCAATTAACATCCTTTGCAATAGGTGTATCTAATAATAGCTTAAAGGAATTTTCATCTATACCATTATCGGATATATATTTATTAACTGTAGAAGCTTTAGCCACGGCATAACCATACTTTAGCTTTTCGTGGTTATAGATTTTTTTACTAGAGGTGTAGCCATTTGTAAACAACGCATCCAAATTATTAATCAAGCTGTTAGAGTAAGATGTGATAAACCTTAGACCTGGTTTAATGTATTTTTCGGCAGTTCTTATTTGTAAACCGCACAGGTCAAAACCGCCTAAAACATTAGCGGGATATACTTTAGTATCTGCTGAATCTTTATTTACATTATTAATCTTTATCCAATGGGCATAAATATCAGAATACGTCAAATATTTATCACTGTTCCATTTAAGGGGCGTACCGTCATAATAATACCATCCAGCGAAAATATATGTATTATTGTTATGAATAACTGTGCTTGGAGTAGGAATATCAGAAAACTCGTTAATTGTTTTATCACTATTTAAATAATTTCCCTTTGCTTCTGCTGCGTAAATTGAAGTATCATCTACAGCATATTGTTTAAATATGTCATCAGCACCAGTTATTGAAGTATCAGGGCTGTTTACATGAAACGTAACCTTGTAATCATTAGGTGAGGTGTTGGTAACAGTTACTAAATACTGTGAGGACGATAGCTTTGCCCATTCAAATGTGGCAGAGTAATTAATATTACCTGAACGAGGCTGTTTACCATTAGAAAAAATATTATTAGGATCACCAATTATTTGGCTAGTAGCAATATAAAACAGTTGATTTTCATAAGTATAATATTCCTCAAAATAATAATTAACACTTTTGCCCTCAATAGTTCCGGGCAGATTTTCAAATATTCCTCGCCAGTTAGTGTCAGCAGACAGCTTTAGACTTAAATCCATATCTATTATCGTGCTGTCTGATTCAACTGCAAACAGCTTCATAGTAACGTCTTTCTCTGTAGCAATATTATTTTTCCACTTTTTTTGGATGATAATATCATTGGCAGTAGCATCATAATAATAGCCAATATCTGTAGCATTACCATTAGGAGAAGATAAAGCAATTGCCTGTGGTGCGTTACCAGTTGTCAGCTGATAAATTTTTGTGTTTACTCCTGTCCTAATAGTATAGTTACCATATTTCTGATTATAAAAATAGTAGGTTCCCTTATTGTCGGTGGTGGTTGTGGCAACAACATTGTCCGCTTCATCTAACAATTCCACCTTAATATTATTAAGTGCATAATCACCGTTAAATGCAAGATAATTGCCGCCGTCGCCATCAGCATCAAAGAACACAACGCCAGTTATATTACCTGAATTTGTATCTGGTTTTACAATATCAATTTCAGTTTCTAAATTCTGTTTTACAACCTCGCCACTGTAATATGTCCACATATCAATAGCAGCCATATTACCACCAGATGTCAAACCTGAAGACGCTAAGTAAATTAGCTTACAGACGTTATTATTCATGCTGCTGTCTATACCTAACGCTTGATTAGGTTCTAATAATCCTGCACCCGTATGATTGGTATAGGTACCCATAGTGTATGTACCATCGGCTAAGGCATATTTCTTAAAACCATCTATTGTTTCTTTTGTGTCAACAACCTTGTGCGTAGTGTTGATTTGATTAGTTGCCAAGGGCTGATTATTGTAATACACTGCATACCTGTCACCAACATTACTATCAGTCAATCTTTCTATCTTTATGCCGTCCATTGCTTCAACATCTAACAATGGGAAATGTATTTCGCCAGATTTTGCCTGTGCCTCAACTGTTACTTTAGCCATATCGTAAATACCTGTTGGGACATCAGTACCATCGTCAAATTTACCATCCCAATGAAAGGTGTTTTCACCTTTAACAACTGTATCCGTCAAGGTTACTGTATATCTGGGGTCACCATGCTCTATGATGCCTTCATCAAAGTAACTGCAAAAATCCAATGTTAATGTTACTGACGAACCGCCGTCAATATTAAATGTGAAATAACCTCCATCACCCATATATGTGGTTTTTTCATCTACGGTACCATGGAAAGTCAAATTTTTAACCTCTGATGGTCTTTCAGGGGATGCATAAACAACGCCTTCTAACTCTGGGCTAGGCTCCTCAAAAAACAATAAAAAAGATTTATCTGTCTTAGTATTGGTAGTACCAGGCTTTTTAAAATCTATCATGCCATCACTTTGTAGTGATGATAAATCGTTTAACCCTGAGCCTGCTGAATGATATACAGATGTGCTGTTAGCACCAATAGTACACAATCCACGGTTATTTGAAAAGAATATGTATCCCCAAGGGTCTATACCATTAAAATCAACCTTGTACTTATAACCGTCTGATGTTACAACGTACATATCGTTGGTAGCCTTATATCCATTTTTACCAATGTTGAGGGATAGATAGCTGGCAAATGCTCTGCCAGCTTTTATATCGTTGTTACCTGTAGAAACAGTTACATCCCATGCCGCAACTGTACCGTTGTTTTGTGTTGTTGTAAACGTATTATCTGTAGCCAACGCTGGAACAGGATTGGCGGTAGAGGCTAAAACAGTGTGGGCAACCGAGTGAAAATGAAATTCATAGACACCTGACTGCTCTGCTGTAAATGTTAGTGGTGTATAGCCAGCTGTCCTATCACCTATATTAGGACCATTCTGCTCCTTTGTATATGTATCAATGTAACCAACACCGGAGCCTGACGCATCAACGTCATATGGAACGGTATCACCGTTAGGAGTAATAACAACTATGTCATTACCTGTAGCTTTGGAGCTGACATTTGTTCCTTTAATATCCAGCTTACTGTTGTTAACACTGCTGCCAAAATTTAATGTTTCACCACTAAACGCAAATACATAAATTATTTGCATTCTGTCAATACCTGCTGTTTGATTATTCGCCCACTCTGTATATGTCCTATATGAGCCTTCGTAATTATAGTCTTTACTGCCCGCTGCGTTTGACGTAACGGCAGATGAAAATATTAACATGAGTACGCATATCAGGCTAACACTAATTTGTAATCTTTTTTTCAAATTTATTCACCCTTTATTAATCTTTGTTACTATTATGGTTTTACTACCTGTTCGTTCCATCCGTCTTTATCGGTTGAAGATTGTGTTGGTGCATCTGTGGCAGGCTGAGTAGGAACATGGGTTGATATTTCCGTAGGCTTTGTCGAAATGCTATCCGCTGGGAAGAATTTAATAATTCCTGCTAAATATCTTTGAATATTAACTACATCTGTTAGAGATATTTTTTCATCGCCACTAACATCAGCCTGCTCCCTTTGGTTGTCCTTCAGCACAATAATATTAGCAATACTACGCTGTACTAACACAACATCCACCAATGATATTTTATCATCACCATCAACATCGCCAAAATTGGTAGCTGCATTAGCAGACACAGCAGAAAAGACAAAACAAGCTAACAACATTTGAACCACTAACGCTACAGAAATGATTCTCATTTTGAAGCACATACATATTACCCCTTTCAATTTAAATTAAAAAAATTATAATAATTATGACCTTTACATAATTTATTTGTTGTATTTATATTATACCAAAATTTTGAAAAATAGTAAACATTATCAATATGAAAATGTGAACTATTTATTAATAAATATTTGTATATAACTGACAGAATTTTACTTTACTTAAATTTTTATAAACAAATTCAAAGATAAAAAGCATAAAGTGTATTCATTCTTAATACACCCTATGCTATGTTTAATATATTATCCTAGTACAAGTCTAATTAAGTCAAATACTATCTATAATACTGTTTGGATTGTTAGTAGTCATGAAGCTGGACATCATACACGCCGCCTTTGCCCCACAATTGAATATTAATTGTGCGTTTTCCGTATTAATACCGCCTATTGCAAACACGGGTATTTGAACGCCTGCTACAACCTGTGATAAAAAGCTTAGTCCCCTAGGGGTAACGTTTTTTTTACAGTCAGTCTGAAATATATGACCAGCTGTTATATACGAAGCACCAAGCCTTTGTGCAAGTATAGCTTCATCTAAGCTATGTATAGAACATCCAACAGTTTCAAATTCATTAACTGCAGCCAAGCGTAAAATGTGTAATGGCAAATGAATTTTGGGATGATTAAGCCTCCTTACTACATCCACAAAGGTATGCAATATACACTCCACATTAGCATTTTTACATATTGAAATTACTTCCCTTGCTAGGTGAAGATATTCCGTCTCTGATAAATCCTTTTCTCTAAGGATAATAGAGGTAACTCCAGAGCTGGCAATCAGCTCTATTTGTTTTAAAAAATCATTTTTACACAGCTTTCTATTTGTTACACACACTATATTACACATATATATAGTCACTCATAACAGGCTGTAAACCGTTTTTTATCAAAGCGTCATATACTTCTTTTACATTTCTGCTATCAGATATTTCAAACTGTTCATCACCCTTTTCTTCATCCTCATGTCCGCCTACACCTACGGCAACACCAGCTGATATTTTAGTACCTGTAATAGCCATAACATGGTCACGAAAATTAGCATTTTCTCTTGTTGATACAGTTATGCTGGCGTAAGGAAGAAAAATTCTGTACGCACAGATAATTTGCAGCAGCTTTGACTCACTAACATCCTTTGGGTTTATTTCCTTGTTATTAATAATAGGTCGCAGACGTGGACAGGAAACCGCTATCTCTGCGTGTGGATATTCTTTCTGCAGCAAATATGCATGATAGCCTGTAGCAAATGCATCCTTGTGAAAATCGTCCAATCCCAGTAACGCACCAAAGCCTACACCACGCATACCTCCTTTTAAAGCACGTTCCTGTGCATTTAATCGGTAGGGAAATATACGTTTATTACCAGCTAAATGTAGTGTTTCATACTTATCAGAATTATAAGTTTCTTGAAATACCGTAACAAAATCAGCACCACATTCATGCAGATACTTATAATCCTCAGAGTTCATTGGATAAACCTCTAAACCCACAACCTTAAAATATTTTCTTGCCATTTTACAAGCTTCACCAATATAATGCACGTCAGACATTTTAGGGCTTTCCCCAGTTAGCAGTAATATTTCTTGTAAGCCTGTTTCTGAAATTGCCTGCATTTCTTTTTCTATCTCGTCTATATTTAGCTTAGCACGTTTTATTTTATTGTGGCAATTAAATCCACAGTAAATGCAATAGTTCTCACAATAGTTAGCAATATATAATGGAGTAAACATATATATTGAATTACCAAAATGCTTTCTTGTTTCTGTCTGTGCTGCCTGTGCCATCTCCTCTAAAAAAGGATAGGCCGCCGGTGACAGTAACGCTGCAAAATCCTCTATAGTTCTGTTATCAGCACATAAGGCACGTTTTACGTCTTTAGCCGTATATGTATTATAATCATAATTATTCATAGCTGTAATTACTTTACTCATTATTGTTGAGTCCTCTAACACCTCCATACCAGGCAAATATTTCATATGATTAATTCTATCTTTCATTTTTATATCCTCCATTAATCCTGTAAAAAACCAGTAAGTGGTGAAGAAGCAGCTGCACCATTTTCTTTTATTCTGCCTAATCCAGACAAATATGCAGTGCGTCCAGCCTTAATAGCTTTTTTAAAAGCCTCTGCCATAGCAGGAACATCACCAGCTGTGGCAATAGCTGTATTAGCCATAACAGCCGCTGCACCCATCTCCATTGCTTCACATGCCTGTGAAGGTCTGCCTATTCCTGCATCTACAATAACCGGCAGGTCAATTTCATCAATGATTATCTGTGTAAAGTCCTTTGTACATAAGCCCTTATTAGAACCTATTGGTGCTCCAAGTGGCATAACACACGCTGCACCAGCATTTTGTAAATCTCTGGCAACATTCAAATCTGGGTACATATATGGCATAACTACAAAGCCCTCCTTGGCTAGGATTTCTGTAGCTTTAATCGTTTCAAAATTATCAGGCAGCAAGTATTTTGTATCACGCATAATCTCAATTTTCACAAAATCACCATAGCCGATTTCTCTGGCTAAACGTGCGATACGCACAGCTTCGTCAGCATTTCTAGCCCCCGAGGTATTAGGCAGTAATGTAACATTACTTGGAATATAATCCATTATATTAGCTGTGCTGCCGCTATTAGCACGACGAAGTGCCAGTGTGATAATTTGTGCATCCGCGTTTTGCACCGCTGCTTTAATCAGCTCTAATGAATATTTACCAGAACCTAAAATAAATCGTGATGTAAACTCGTGACCACCTAATATTAGTTTATCTGTTGTATTTTTCATTTTTATTTCCTTTCAGTTATAAAGATTATAGTTCTGTTTCACCTAAAATAATTCTTAAAATAGCGTTTGCTTCATGTCCTGCACAAATCTGCACACGTGGTGCCATTAAGCCCCTGCCTATTTTAGCACCTGTTACACCGTCACCGCATAGGTAAAAATTATCCGTTATTTTTCGTGTTACTATGGTATTACTGCTTTCATAACCAGCCATTCCCGATGCAGAAATAAGCACCTTATCGGTGTTATCTGAAAGCAATTCTGTTACAAGCATTGCCTTTGATTCCTTATTGTCAAAGGCCTCGCAAATTATTTTATCCTGCTCAAACACTGTGCTAACGTTATCCTGTGTAATTTTCACATTATCAGTAACCACGTTTACATAAGGATTAACCTGTGAAATAATGTTTTTCATAGCATCTGTTTTATTCTTACCTAGATGTGAGATAAAATACTGTTGTCTATTAAGATTGCTAGGCTCAACAACATCAAAATCTATTAAATGCAATGTGCCAACACCTGTTCTTGCCAATGCCAATGCAACATTAGAACCCAAGCCACCTAAACCAGCTATGGCTACTCTCGCTTTTTTCACCTTATCATATACCTGTGGAGTATGTCTGGCGGACAACATATATTCCATTTCATTTTCTGATGGCATTTTTGTTTTATCAATAAAAATAATTTCGCCAATATCTAACAGCGTAAGATTTTCATTAGTCTGAAAGCCATCAACAATGGTTATTACGTTATCATTGTTACCATATATACTATGCTTGAGTGTAAAAACATCAGTAGCCATCGTGTCAATTCTCTGTTTATTAACAGTTATTGTCATATCAACCACCTCCTACAAAATTAACTATTTCAATTTTGTCCTGTGCTGTAATTGTATAGTTGTTAAAATCACTTTTTGACATTATTTTTCCATTAATTTCAACCGCTATATAGCTTTTATTAAAGCCTTTATAGCTAACATATTCTGAAATTGTCATACCATTTGCATACTGTTCAATTTCACCATTAATTTTAGCCATTGCTGCACCCCATTTCCTATAAAAAATAAAAAGGCCCTATGAAGTTCTACACCCGTGGTGGTGTACCCCTTCATAAGACCTGTAGGTTCTTACTCTGTTTGCTATAATATAATATATGGAGAATTTTGTCAAGTGTAAATATCACTTTTTGAGAATTCAATATGCTAATCCGGTATATTTTGACCCATACAAGGAAGGTACCTGACCAACAATGACGGTTTCTGCTATTGGAACATTAGTAGTTACTACCAATGTAGATTCCAGCATACTTTCTGATGTTATATGTATATTAGCTGTTATTTCCACTTCAATTATATGTTGCGTTTGGTTAACACCAGCTGATAAAAATTTGCTGTTAATTTGAGTAGTAATACTGCCGGAAAAATTAAGCTTTACTACTATTTCTGGTCCACGTCCGCTTAATAAATCAATACCGCTTAGATCACCAGATTTAAAGTGAATTTCTCTTTGATTCATTTTGCCTATCTTATCCTGAGAGGCAATAGAAATAGCTGATTTTAGCTTATTCATCTCAATCATATTAGTTGAAATGCCACCTATAGTTTTATCATCCTTATAATTTACACTCATTAAATCATCGTATGTAATATTCAAACTATCTAATTGCTCCATTACAGCTGTATTAATTGACTCTGTAGCCATTGCCTGTGCCTTTATTTTTGCTAAATCAGTTATTTTAGGCCGCACCTGTAGCTCTAAATAAAATAATGAAAGAACTAGAAATAAAAACACGCATACTATTATGCGACACAGCCTTCCATGTCTGTTTCTACGACGCTTAAATCGAAACCTGCTCATAAAAGACACCCCTTAAGTATAATACTCAAGGGGTGTTACTTTGTTACAAAATATACTACTAATTAGCTCATTAGGTCTTCTTTGCTGTTATCAGAACCACAGCAACAACCGCATTCGCAATCATCGTCTTCTAATGCACTGAAATCGAATTCTAGAACTTCACCACATTTTGGACACTCGGTCTCGCCACATAGCAGAATTTCCTCTTCTACTACTATCTCTTCGCCACAGTTAGGACAAGTAACCTCGTAATATTCCTCATCATCGTCGTCAAAGTCACAATCATCATCGCAACCACAACCACAATCGCAATCATCTTCTAGTACATCTTCAAAATCTTGCTCTAAATCAGCTAAATCCTCGTCAACTGCATCCAACTGCTCGCCCATTTCCTCTACTACATCCTCGATGTCGGTAACGGAAGCAGCCATGTCATCCAAAAGGTCAATAATAGCATTGATAACCTTTACCTCGTCCTTGTTCTCGTCTAGCTTTAGACCCTCTGTCAGTCCTTTAATGTAGGAAATCTTTTCTGTAATTGTCATGATAATTTCTCCTTTCACCATAACGTTGTAGCAAGAATTATGCTCTAGACATATACTCGCCTGTACGTGTATCGATTTCGATTATTTCGCCCTCGTTAATGAACAGAGGAACTTTTATTTCTGCACCTGTTTCCAGTGTGGCAGGCTTAGTAACGTTTGTAGCTGTATCTCCCTTTAGGCCTGGCTCTGTCTCTGTTACTTGTAGCTTAACAAAGTTTGGTGGTTCAATACCAAAAACACTGCCCTTATATGAAAGAACCTTACAAACCATATTTTCTTTAACAAATTTAAAGCTATCTGACATAACATCTTTTCCAATAGGTGTCTGCTCATATGTTTCATTATCCATAAAATAATACAGATCACCATCACTGTATAGATATTCCATATCTCTTCTCTCGATAAATGCCGTTGGGTATTTATCATTTGGATTGAATGTTTTCTCTACAACGGAACCTGTAATAACATTTCTAATCTTAGTTCTAACAAAAGCTGCACCCTTACCAGGCTTAACATGCTGGAACTCAATAATTGAAACAACTTGTCCATCCATTTCAAATGTCACGCCGTTTCTAAAATCACCTGCTGATATCATAAAATAATCCCCCTAAAAATATCGTCTTAATACATAATTGATAAGTGTATTGTAACAATTACCAATTCACATATGGCTATTATACATAAAGATAATAAAAAAAGCAACCTATAACGATTAATTATTACAAAATTATCAAGTTTTTTTCTGCTGTAGTTAAGTTTGTACAGCCGTTCTTTGTAACATAAACCATATCCTCTATCCTAACACCAAATTTATCTGGCAGATAAATACCTGGCTCAACAGTCACTATCATCCCAGTGCTGAGAATTGTTTTAACCCGTGGTGACAGACGTGGCTCTTCATGTATGTTTAGCCCTACCCCATGTCCAGTAGAGTGACCAAAATATTCACCATAACCCGCATTATCTATAACATCACGGGCGGCCTTATCTGCATAGTCCCCTGTAATACCAGCTTTAATCACTGACAATGCTGACAGCTGTGCCTGTAACACAATATCATACACTTCTTTTTGTTCATGAGACACATCACCAACAGCCACTGTTCGTGTCATATCACTATGATAGCCATCATACAAAGCACCTATATCCATGGTTACAAAATCTCCGTTATTAACCACACTGTTGTCCGGCACACCATGTGGCAAGGAGGTTTTTTTACCTGTAATAGTAATAAGGTCAAAGGAAACAGCCGATGCACCATTTTTTCTCATTAGGAACTCCAGCTCCAAGGCTATTTCATTTTCTTTCACACCTGGCTTTATATAGTTTAGTATTTCGTTATATGCAAGCTCTGTTATTTCCTGAGCTTTTTTAATCTTTGCCACCTCTGCCCTTGATTTTATAATACGCAAATTAGTTATTATTTTGTCCAAGGTTTTGTCTGTTCCTGTTTTCACATTACACTTACTTAAGGTAAACTTTATTCTGTTAGCCTGTGCCAGACTTATACCCTCATTTTCTAAATAAACCTTCTCTAAATCATGCTTTTTACAAAGCTCTGTTATAGTATTAGCAAAGCTGCTATAAATTATCACCGTGGCATTTTTAACTTTTTTCTGTGCCGCCTCACCATAACGAAAATCCACCATTAAATATGCCATATCCTTAGTAATTAGTACTGCACCATCAGATGATTTAAATCCAGTTATATAAAGTCTGTTTATATCTGATGTTATCAAAAATGCTTCATTGTTAGAGCCAATGTGATTGCAAAGGGTAGCTAATTTGTTATCCATAATTTACATCTTCTTCCATATCATATTGAACAGATAATGAAAATACATTAAATATTAAATTGCAGCAATGTAGTTTAGTGCCATTAAGTATCCATTTTTTCCAAAGCCTGTTATCTGTCCTACACATACAGGTGCTGTAACAGATGTGTGCCTAAATTCCTCACGTTTGTGAATATTTGACATATGCACCTCTACAAACGGAACGTTAACACCCGCTATGGCATCACGCAATGAATAGCTGTAATGTGTCAACGCACCTGGGTTAATAATAACGCCATCATATTCTAAACGTGATTTATGAATTTCATCTATTAAAGCGCCCTCCCAATTTGACTGAAATACCGTTACAGCTATGTTTAGTGTTTTACCATATGCTATAACCTCTTCCTTAATGGTTTCCGCGGTTTCAACACCATATATACCCGTTTCTCTAACTCCTACTAAATTCAAATTAGGGCCTAATAGCAATAACACCTTTTTACTCATCTTAAAAACTCCTTACAAAAATGGACTGCCTCTTTTTTTTATTTTCTCAGCCAATCCTTTTAGCAAAAAACGTCTTATCTTCAGTGTTTTTGCTTCTGCCTCTAAATCTATAGGCTCGACCAACGCAGTTTTTAACAGCAGCAGCTTTCCTCCTAAAATATCAGTAAAAAGCTGATCACCCACAACTAGGATTTGTTTATGATTGGTGTGAGATTTTATTTTACCACGAATAAAACCAATTGGAGATGGTTTTAGACAAAAACTAACATAGTCACAGTTTAACTTTTTAGCCAAAGGTGCAACATTTTTTTTAAAATTATTTGAACACAAAATAACCTTCACACCAATTTTTTCTACGCCCCTAATCCACTCATCTGCACCGTTGTGTGGGTTAACGTTTCCAAATGGTCTGACTGTATTGTCTATATCTAACAGGATACATTTAATATCCAGATTTTTTAGAACCTTATCAGTAATATCAAAAACGGAGTTAAAAAACAAAGTTTTCATTTTCTATCACCCAACTATTAAATATATTCTGCTAAATATAAAAACTTATTAAGCAAAAAAGCGGGCAAAATGCCCGCCTTTCGATTTTAGGTAATGTTAACTTGAATAAGTAAATTATTACTTAAATTTACGCTTACGAGCAGCTTCTGACTTCTTCTTACGCTTTACTGAAGGTTTTTCATAAGCCTCTCTCTTGCGAACTTCAGCAATAACACCAGCTCTTGCACATTGCTTTTTAAATCTTCTTAAAGCACTTTCAAGAGATTCATTATCCTTAATTCTTACTTCTGCCATTTATCTTCCCTCCCATCCGCCATACGGCAGGGGTATATTGCACATACAATTGCGATTAGTATTATACTATATAAACTTAACCTATGTCAAGTCTTATGCATACTTTTTGCACAAATATTTTATAATACTATTTTGCAACTATATTTACAAGCTTACTAGGTACATAGATCTCTTTAAATATTTTATGGTCACCAATAGCAGCCTTAACCTTTTCGTTTGCTTTTGCAACAGCTAAAGCCGTGTCCTTATCTATATCTGTATCTACAACAATCTTTGCTTTTATTCTGCCATTAACCTGTACGGCAATTTCCACCTTATCCTCTTTGCATTTGTTTTCATCAAAGATAGGCCAGCATTGAGAGGCAACGATTTCGCCAGCTTTCCCCAGCTTACTTTGCTCCCAAGTCTCCTCTGTAACGTGTGGAGCAAAAGGGTTCAATAATATTGTAAATATTCTTAGCTCCTCATAATTTATAGAGCCAAAAGCTGTAATATCATTCATTAGTGCCATTAATGCTGCGATGCCTGTATTAAATTTAATATTTTCAATATCATCGCCAACTTTTTTTATGGTTTTGTGGAATGCAGTTTCCAGCTCTGGTCTTATGTTATCACCGTCAACAAGAATGCTTTGTAAATTCCAGTAACGTTCTATAAATCTGCGACAGCCCTTTATACCAGCGGCACTCCAAGGTGCAGCCTTTTCAAAGTCACCTATAAACATTTCATACATACGCAGTGTGTCTGCACCAAACTCGTCAACTATCTCATCAGGGTTAACCACATTGCCTCTGGATTTACTCATTTTTTCGCCATTTTCGCCTAATATCATACCATGGCTTGTGCGTTTTGCATATGGCTCTGGGTTTGGGACAACTCCAATATCATATAGGAATTTATACCAAAAACGACTGTACAACAAGTGTAGAGTAGTATGCTCCATTCCGCCATTATACCAATCAACAGCCATCCAATAGTCCATGGCCTCTTTGCTGGCTAAGGACTTGTCATTATTAGGGTCAATATATCTTAAGAAATACCAAGAAGAACCAGCCCACTGTGGCATTGTATCAGTTTCTCTGTGTGCTTTTCCACCGCATATTGGACAGGTGGTTTCTACCCAATCGGTCATATTAGCCAAGGGAGATTCACCATTTTCAGTTGGTTCATAGGACTGCACCTCTGGTAATGTCAATGGCAGCTGTTCCTCTGGAATTGGTACATAACCACATTTGTCACAGTGTACAATAGGAATAGGCTCTCCCCAATATCTTTGGCGGGAAAATACCCAATCACGCAGCTTAAAGTTAACCTTTGGTGTTCCTTTTTTATTTTCCTTCAGCCATTCAATGATTTTAACCTTAGCATCCTCTACTGACAAACCGTCAAGCAAGCCGGAGTTCACCATAACACCAGTGCTGCAATTAGTAAACGCCTCGTTCTGCACATCCCCACCCTTAACTACTTCAACTATAGGCAGGTCAAATTTCTTTGCGAACTCCCAGTCACGTGTATCATGAGCAGGTACAGCCATAATAGCACCAGTACCATAGGATACTAGAACATAGTCAGAAATAAATATAGGAATTTCTGTGTTGTTTACAGGATTAATCGCCGTAACACCATTTAAACGTACACCGGTTTTATCCTTGGCTACCTCGGTACGCTCAAAATCAGATTTTCTGGCAGCTGCTGCCTGATATTCCCTAATTTTATCAATATTTTTCAGCTGGTCAGCCCACTTTTCTATCATAGGGTGTTCTGGAGAAATAACCATATATGTAGCACCAAACAATGTATCTGGTCTGGTAGTATATATAGTCAAGGTATCACCAGCAGAGGTACCAAAGTCCACCTCTGCACCGTGAGAGCGTCCTATCCAGTTTTTTTGTTGGCTTTTTACCCTTTCTGGATAGTCAACAAGGTCTAAATCATCTATTAATCTATCAGCATATTCTGTGATTTTTAACATCCATTGTGATTTAACCTTATGAACAACTTCACTGCCACAACGCTCACAAACTCCATTAACTACTTCTTCATTTGCTAAAACACATTTGCAAGAGGTACACCAGTTAACGGCCATCTCTTTTTTATATGCCAGCTTATGTTTAAACAGCTGTAGAAAAATCCACTGTGTCCATTTGTAATACTCAGGGTCAGTGGTATTTATCTCTCGACTCCAATCAAATGAAATACCCAAGGATTGAATCTGTTCCTTAAATCTAGCAATATTTTTCTTTGTAACAACTGCTGGGTGAACATGGTTTTTGATAGCGTAGTTTTCTGTAGGTAAACCAAATGCATCCCAGCCAATTGGATACAATACATTATATCCGTTTAATCTGCGTTTTCTGGAAACAACATCCAAGGCTGTGTATGGGCGTGGATGTCCAACATGTAGACCTTGTCCTGATGGGTAAGGGAATTCTATTAGAGCATAAAACTTTTTCTTATCGCTGTTTTGTTCGGCATGAAAAGTGCCTTTTTCTTCCCAAATTTTTTGCCATTTAGGCTCTATTGCCTTGTGGTCATATTTCAACTTTGCTTCCTCCCCAAAAGTTAAATAAATATATTAATCAATAATATTAGAAATATCTATATTTTCGCCATCCCGCCACAGACGCTCAAGGTCATAATATTCACGAGCCTCATTGGAAAATACATTGACAATAACATCAACATAATCCAATAAAATCCATGAATTAGAACGGTATCCTTCGATATGGCTAACGGTCACGCCAGCCTTATCCAGCTGATATTCTACTTCCTCTGACATAGCCTTTACCTGTGTACTGCTTGTACCTGTACCAATAACCATATAATCCGCTAGAACAGATACATCATCTATTTTAATTACTTTAATATCTAAACCTTTTTTACTGCTTAGAGCCTTTGCGGCCTCTTTAGCAACCTCTAAAGCTGTCAAAAAATCACTTCCTAAAATTTTATTTGTTTAAAACTAACTCATTATACAAAGCTACTGTATTAGGATCTACTGTTAGGTTACGCCCAAGTAAGTCTTTTATACTAAAGGAAGTACCAAAAAGCATAGCTTCCTCCAAACCTTTTTCTGCTTTTTTTCGCATTTTCTCCACCCCGTCATAGTCACGCTCTGCACCTATAAAGTCAGCTACAAACACAACCTTTTCCAGCAATGACATATTTTCACGACCGGTGGTGTGGTAACGAACAGCATCTAGTATTTCCGTGTCATTTATACCTAGAATTGTTTTTATATAAATATATCCTGATATAGCGTGCCATAATTTTGGTGCAGATTTTTGCACATTAGACAATATTATACCATTATCTTTAATTATTTGCAACTGTTCTTCTAAAGGAGTTTCCTTTGTTACGTCATGCAGCATACCAGCTATGGCAGCTTTCTCCGCATTGGCACCGTACTTTTGGCTAAGCCGTACAGCTTCCGCTGATACATTCACACTGTGGATAAAACGTTTTTCACCCATACGTGGTTTGATAATTTTTATGCAGTCTTCAACAGTCAAAATAATCACTCCCTATATAGTTGGTTATCATAAATATATTTTTCTACACATGGTGGTATCATTTGAGCCACACCCGTTTTACTTTTAATCGCCTGTCTTATTTCAGTAGAAGACACCTGCATAACAGGCTGATTGATTACTAATGCTTTACCACCGACTGATTTTAGATAATCTGCATACTGTGTCAATTCTTTAAAACCACTTAAATTTCTTGGCAGGGTGCATACAGTAGTCATTTTCAATATTTCCTTGTATTGCCGCCATGTGTCCAAGGATAAAAACATATCCGCTCCCATAAGCAAATACAGCTCGCCCTTTGGGTATAATTGTATTAACTCTCTTAGGGTGTCTACGGTATAACTTTTCCCTTTACGTAAAATTTCTATATCCGACACATTCACCTTAGAAATATGTTCAAAGGCAAGCTCGCACATATTTATCCTGTGTGTAGCAGACACCATTTCTCTATCACTTTTATGTGGTGGTGTGGCAGTCGGTACAATAAGCACCTTATCCAGCTTTAATTGCTGAATAAAAAGCTCTACCAATTGGATATGTCCCCTATGCACTGGGTTAAAGCTACCACCATACATAGCAATTTTTATTTTCTTATTATCAAGCATAATTACTTTCTTTTAGGTAAAACAATTACTGGCTCTTTTTCATTTTCTCTATATAACACAAATTTTGAACCTATTACCTGAACCACGTCTGCACCCACTACTTGTGCTATTTCATCAGCCGCCTGCCTAGCTGTAATGTCAGCTGTTTCTAATACCTTACCTTTTATTAGCTCTCTGGCTTTTAAAGCACCGTCTGCTTGATTAATAATTTGCTGGCTCATACCACCTTTGCCTACCATTAGTATAGTATCAATAGGGTTTGCAAGGGACCTTAAATACGCTCTTTGCTTACTCGTTAACATTAAATTTCCTCCGATTTTATACACTTTTCTAATTTTTTCTTTAGTTGTCTGATAGCGTTACCTCTATGGCTAATTTTATCCTTTTCATCAGCTGACAGCTGTGCAAAGCTTTTACCATCCCGTGTCATAAATATTGGATCATAGCCAAACCCACCGTTTCCTATGGGTTCAAAGCCGATTGTGCCTGTGCATTTACCAGTAGCGATAATTTCAGTGCCATCGTTTAAAATACAGCATATTGTTGTAACAAAATGTGCTGTTCTGTCTGCCTGTGGTTTGTCACGCATTTCGTATAATAGCTTTTCTATATTGCTTTTATCTGTTGCGTTTTCCCCAGAATATCTGGCAGTGTACACACCTGGCGCACCGTTTAATGCGTCAACCATTAAACCTGAATCATCAGCAATACTAGGCTTACCAGTAAGGATAAATGCAGCCCTTGCTTTTATCCTTGCATTTTCCTCAAAGGTTGTACCGGTTTCCTCAATATTATCTAAACAAATACCAGCCTGTCTGGCTGTTTGTGATGTGATCCCCATAGGATTTAATATACGATTTAGCTCCAATAATTTTTTTTCATTATTAGTGGCAATTATAAAAGTATCCATTATTGTTCCTCTTCAGCTTCGCTGTCCTCTGTATTTAGACCCATTTGTTCATCTATGGCGTTATCAATATCACTGTCATTTGTCAAATCTCGGTTAAATAGTGCCTTCGCAAAATCCTCAGGAACAAATGGCTGTAAATCGTCCATCTGTTCACCAACTCCAATAAATTTAACAGGTAGGTCCAGTTCTTCTCGAATAGCTAAAACAACACCACCCTTGGCAGTACCATCTAGCTTTGTCAAAACTATACCTGATATTCCAGCTGCGTTTTTAAACTCTCTGGCTTGGTTAACAGCATTTTGTCCGGTTGTAGCATCTAACACAAGCAGAGTTTCCTTGTCTGCATCTGGCAGCTCTCTGTTGATAACTCTGCCGATTTTTGCTAATTCATCCATTAGATGCTTTTTATTGTGTAACCTGCCTGCTGTATCACAGATAATAACATCTGCATTCCTAGCCTTGGCAGCTGATATAGCATCAAAAACCACTGCTGCTGGGTCACTGCCCTCATTTTGCTTAATTATTTCACACCTGCTTCTGTCTGCCCATATTTCTAACTGGTCAATAGCTGCTGCTCTAAAAGTATCAGCCGCTGCCAGCAAAACCTTTTTACCGTTATTGGACAAATAGTTTGCAAGCTTACCAATAGTAGTGGTTTTACCCACGCCGTTGACACCGATAACCAATATGATAGATGGGCTTGTATTTAAGCTAAGCTCATCA
>CZCA01000593.1_pt1 | contig 25086 bp, 20 predicted proteins | sample 591981 | NCBI WGS metagenome assembly CZCA01 (sample SAMEA3556810, study PRJEB10932) | anaerobic digester metagenome
CTATTCTGCTGCCATATGTTTTAACAGCGGCCTTTACAAAGGCTTGATCCTTTATAGCTGCAGAGCCTAGGATAACACGGCTAATCCCGTTACCTAAATAAGCATCTACTGCTTTCATATCCCGTATGCCGCCACCAACCTCTACAGACAAGCCACTGCTGTTAGCAACCTCTAAAATTAGTTCTCTGTTTTGTGGTATACCATCCTTGGCACCGTCTAGGTCTACCATATGCATCCATCTGACACCAGCCTTTTTAAAGGCCTCGGCTGTCTTGTGTGGGTCATCAGCAACCTTTTCGACTGTGTTGTAATCACCCTTTTTTAGGCGAACACAGTTCCCGTCTTTTATATCTATAGCTGGTAATACGATCATAATATTACGCCTTCCTTTTGAAAAGATTAAAGCTATTCAAGTATGCCCTTTGTAGATAAGGGCTTGTTACTGTCAACCCTTTTTACAGCACTGTTAAGTGCGTGTGCAGCTGCTTTAAAAATAGCCTCTATTATATGGTGACTGTTGCTACCATATTCTGAATTTATATGAAGTGTCATGCCCGAATTAAAGGCAAAGGCACGGAAAAACTCCTCTGTCATACAGCAGTCATATCCCCCAACAACCTGTTGTGGATACTCTGCCTTAAAAACTAGGAATGGTCTGCCACTAATGTCCACAGAGGCAAACGCCAATGCCTCATCCATAGGTATATGAAATGAGCCATATCTAGCAATACCAGATTTATCACCAAGTGCTTCGCTAAAAGCCTTTCCTAGGACAATACCAGTGTCCTCTATTGTGTGGTGACAATCTACGTTAAGGTCACCCTTAACAGCAACAGTTAAGCCAAAACCGCCGTGTACAGCAAAGGCTGTTAGCATATGGTCAAAAAAGCCTACACCTGTATCTATGGAAACGTTACCGCCATAAATGTTTAGTGCTACAAAAATATCGGTTTCTTTTGTTTTTCTTTTAATTTCTATATTTCCCACGGATACACCTTCCTATTTAAAATATTCCTTTAACAGTTGAATTAATTCACTATTTTCCTGTTGTGTACCTGTGGAAATTCGCAGGTATTCACCCATAAAGCGGATGGCAACACCATGTGACAAAAGGTATTTAAAAACATCCTCAGACACGTTTGATTTAATGTAAATAAAATTGCAACAGCCGTTGACCATTGACAATTTATCAGGGTATTGGCATGCCAGTGCTTTAAGGTCATTATACAAGCTTTTTCTCAAAGTTACAATTGTTTTCCTAACATTTTTTAAATATTTAGTATCAGAATAAATTAATGTACCAATCTCTTGTGTCATAGTGTTTACATTATATGGAGATTTAACAGCACGAAACGCCTTTGTATTAACCCTGTTAGATACGGCAAAGCCAAGTCTGATAGCCGCTGCACCCACAGCCTTTGAAGCTGTACGCAGGATAATAAGGTTATCAAAATCGTTAACTCTATCCAGCAGTGATTCCTCCCAAAAATCCATATATGCTTCATCAAGTATTACCAGAGAATCAACAGATGAAATAAGCCTAATTATATCTTCACGTTGTACACCTAACGAGGTGGGATTGCACGGGTTAGAAAAGATAACAGCTCTGGCCTTCTTTGCGTTAACAGCGTCTATAACGCTGTCAATATTAACGGTATAATCATCATTTTTCTTTACGGCACAGCAGTTAACCTCTGACAACGCCCCATAAAAGCTATACATTGAAAAATCTGGTTCAATAGTCAGCAGTGTTTCGCCCTTCATCATGAAAGCCTGCATAATAATAGAAATTAGTTCATCAGAACCGTTGCCTGCGGTTACGTTGTCAGCGTCAATACCGTAGTAATCCGCAAAGGCATCACATACGCCTGCTGCCATAGGGTCTGGATAACGGTTAAAATCTACACTAGCTATTTTCTCTTTGATTTTACGCATCATGTCATCAGGTAGATTAAAACAAGATTCATTAGCATCTAATCTAATTTTAAAATTGCCACTGACAGGCTCATATGGTACAAGATTTCTTATCTTATCATTTAGGTTATACATAAAAGCTATCATCCTTTTGTGTGATTTTATTCATCCTTTGCTCTTACAATTATGGAATTGGCATGAGCTGTTAACCCCTCAGCGTTGGCCAAGGCAATAATGTCACTGCTGTCTGCTTGTAAGGCTGATTTAGTATAGTATATAAAGCTTGATTTTTTTATAAAACAATCAACTGATAATGGTGAGAAAAATTTAGCTGTACCGCTGGTAGGCAACACATGGTTAGGTCCTGCGTAGTAATCACCCAATGGCTCTGGAGAGTAATTTCCAAGGAATACTGACCCTGCATTATCAAGCTTTCCAATATACTCCATAGGATTGGCAACACAAACCTCTAAATGCTCAGGAGCTAAAATATTAGCGTACTCTACAGCATCATCAATATTTTTACAAACAATAATAACACCATAATCATCTAAGGCCTTTTCAATAATTTCCTTACGTGATAAGTCAGCCATTTGCTTTTCCAACTCAATCTTAACCAGATTTGCCAGTTCCTCGCTGTCTGTTAATAAGATTGAAGATGCCAGCTTGTCATGCTCTGCCTGTGACATAAGGTCAGCTGCCAAATAATCAGCCTTGGCTGTTTTATCTGCGATAATAAGAATTTCGCTGGGACCTGCTATCATATCAATATCGACTACACCGTACAGAAGCTTTTTAGCGGTTGCAACAAATATATTTCCAGGTCCCACTATTTTATCCACCTTAGGTACGGTTTCAGTGCCATAGGCTAAAGCAGCTACTGCCTGAGCACCACCCATTAAAAATACTCTGTCAACACCAGCTATATAAGCCGCTGCCAAAATATCTGGATTAGGCTTACCATCCTTGCCCGGTGGTGTAACCATAATAATTTCTTTAACACCAGCAATTTTTGCAGGAATGGCATTCATTAGCACTGACGATGGATATGCAGCTGTACCCCCTGGAACATATATGCCCACACGTGTAAGTCCACGCACACGCTGACCAAGAATAACGCCATTTTCCTTGGTAGTAAGCCAGCTTTGTTGTAGCTGTCTTTGGTGAAAATCTGCGATATTTTTAGCAGCGTTTTCAAGTGCTACTAAAAATTTTTTATCACAGGTTTTAGCAAGCTGTGATATTTCTTCCTTTGAAATTTCTGTTTTTTCTACCTGTGTACCGTCAAACCTTAATGTATATTCAGTTACTGCTTTATCACCATTTTGTCTAACATTTTCAATAATATCAGAAACAATAGCAGTAACGTCTTTATTTGTACTTTCGTTTCTGGCTTTTAGGTCTGCCATGAAATTATATTCTGCTGTGCCGTCCGCCTTTACAGTTTTTATCATATTATCATATCCTTTCAAATGGAGTGATGTTATCTTTCCTTTATAGCTTGATACATTTTATCCACTATTTCCTCTATTTCCCTTTTGCGAAGCTTTAAAGATGCATTGTTTGCTATTAATCGGGCTGATATAGGAACTATGTCTTCAAAAACCTCTAAGCCATTTTCCTTTAATGTCGATCCTGTTTCTACAATATCAACTATTGCATCAGACAAGCCCAGCAAGGGTGCCAGCTCAACGCTGCCTTCGATCTTTATACAATGAATGTCCATGCCCTTTTTCTCAAAAAATGTTCTGGCAACATTTGGGTATTTTGTAGCGATGGTCTTTACATTGTATCCACCAAAAAAATCAGCACCCTTTTTTCCAGCTAATGCGAATTTGCATCTGCCAAAGCCTAGGTCTAACAGTTCAAAAAAGCCAGTGCCGTTTTCTAAGATAGTATCCTTACCCACTACTCCCAAATCACATACACCATGCTCAACGTATGTAATAACATCAGCAGCCTTTGCTAAAACTACTTCTATTTCTCCATTATCTATAGGCAATATTAGCCTTCTGCCTTTATTTCTAACAGCGTCACAATTATACCCTAGCTCTTCAAATAATGCCACTGTGTCCTTTTCCAGTCGACCCTTTGTTAATGCTATTCTAAGTGGTTTCATAATATTACTACCTCATTTCAAGTTGCTTATTTATCTACATCTAATATATTAGTTGTTTCGCTTACAATATAAACCCTTGGTATGTTTTTCTTTTTAGCATATACCACAGCATCTATCTGTGTTTCAAAGGTACTAACCTCGCAGCGACTGCCACTCATGGATAGCTGGCGTGCCTGATTAATAGCGTCCATTTCAAAGCCGTCCTCACCATGAACTAATATATCTATTGACATATCATTTTTTACAACAGATTTTTTCAGCAGCATATTTGCCAGCTCATGAACATTAATACCAAAACCAGCAGCTGGCATAGGGTTTTGAAACTCTGACAACAGCTCATCGTATCTACCACCAACCAGTACAGCATCACCGCTGCCCTCAACATATCCACTAAATATAATACCACTGTAATAGTCATTACGCTGAACAAGTCCCAAATCAACAATAAGCTTATCACCCATAAATATTTGTGATAACGCCTCATACATTTCCTTTAAATAGTACAAAGCCGCTTCTGCTTCTGTTCCCTTAAACAATGGGTACGCTTTTTCAAATACTTCCTCACCACCGAATAAACGTGGCAGCTTACGCAGGGCAGTTACAGTATCGGTTTGCTCTAGCTCATCTAATATGCTATTAAGTGCAGAATAGTTTTTAGATTCTATTGATAAACGAACCTCTTCACGCTGATAATCACTAATAGGCAGCTTATTAACCAACGCTCTAAAGAAAATTGCGTGTCCCAGCTCAATTCTAAAATCTGGTACAACCTTCTGCATTGCTTCTATAGCAGCGGTTATCAGCTCTAGGTCTGCTCGCTTACCGCTTACGCCCAAAAGCTCCATACCAGCCTGTCTAACCTCATTACTTCTGCCGGCAAGGCTTCTATTATTTCTATATAATATCTGATTGTATGACAGTCTAAGTGGCAGTGGCTCTGACTGCAATCTAGTAGCTACCATTCTTGCAATTGGCAACGTGGAGTCAGGACGCAGAACCATTAGCCTCCCCTTTTTGTCTGTAAGGATAAACATATCCTCTTGGCTAATGCCAGAATGCTTTAGAGCAAATGTATCAAAAAATTCCATACTAGGGGTGAACACTTGATTATATCCCTTTGAAGCAAATACATCATCCATAATTTTACTAACCTTGTTCACAGCAGTACATTCTTCAAATAAAAAATCCTTTGTGCCTTCTGGGGTTATTTTGTAATATTTTCTCATAGCTCTACCTCATTCTCTAAAATAAACTGGCATAACGCTTTAGCGTGCTAATATAATAACACGCTAAATTAAGTTTGTCAATACTGAATATGTCCCTAAACAAAAATGCAGGGAGCGGTTGCCCACACCCTGCATCTAATTTAAAATTATCTGATTCTGGACGCAATGATGTCAACCATTTCACCTACGTTTTTCATTGATGAAATCTCACCCATTTTAAACTTAATCTTGAAAGCCCTTTCTACCGCACCTATTAAGGTGATATGCTCTAGGCTGTCCCAATCATCTATATCGTCAGCCGTTGTGTTAGGTGTTATTCTGATAGAATCATCATCAAATACATCACAAAATACACTGTTTAGTTTACCGTAAATTTGTTTTTTATCCATAATTATTTTACTCCTTATTGTTTTCAGTTAAATCGTTGCCTACAACCGTAATAACATTATTTTTATTTGAATAACTATCTACTGCCATTTCCCATATAGTGTTTCCTTCGCTGTCCTCATTTATTTTTTCAAATCCAAAGGTTTTATACAGCTCACGAACCATATTATTTTTGGCTGTAGGATAGTAATATCCCTTAATTGTTTTTACACCCTGCTCTATACATTTTTGTACCAATATATCTAACATTGCCAATTCCATATCTCTTTTTAAAACACGACAGCTCATTAACCACAAGTCTATGTTCAATACATCGCCGTCTTTTTTTCCTATTACAACAGATACAACGCCGTTATCACCAAATTTGTCTATAAGCTTACCATATAAACGTATATATTGGTCGCTTTCAAATACTTCTTCCATTTCTGCGACGGTATAACGTTTAGTAGTAACATTAAACTGGTTGCTCTTATTAGAAAGCTGGGTGATACGTTGAATATATACTGGTAAAAAGTCATCAATAGTAGCCTTCATATTCATGCTAAGTAAGTAATCCTCGTAGTTACCAAAGGTAGCTTGCTGTGCTGCCCTTTCTACATTTGCTTTATACATTTCGTTACGTTTTAAATCGTCCTCACTAAATGTAGTAACTTCAAAAAAGCCGTTTCTGTCCAATGTGGTAATATAGTTTTCTACAGTGTCCATTACAGGTGCAGACACACCATTTAACTGTGCCTTTACTATCTCTCGTTCGGCTGGATTGTCGTCCACGAATACAATAGACTCTGGTAGAATATTTAGCTCTGCTGCTGTGTTGGCGATATTAATATCTTTATTTTCCCAGTTGGCTTTTATAATGATAAAATCATCAGGTTTTAATACACCTTCAGGATGATTTAAGCCATCAACAGCGTTTTGATGGTCATTTTTTGAACAGACTGTTAGCATTATACCTAAATCTTTTTGGCTTTTGATAAACTGTTGAAATTCGTAGTAGCTTTGAGAAACACCTGTTTCCTGACCGATTTCAATGTTATCTACTCCATCATCGCCAACTACTCCACCCCATAGTGTGTTGTCCAAATCCAATGCCAAAGCCTTTTTATTTTTGCCAAAAATGGATTTTATAATATTGGCAATGTTAAATGCAAGCTCAGGGATAGCATCAATACACATAGCATATTTATACATATTCCAAAACAGCGGGTTTGACCATTCCTTTAAGCCGTAGCTGGCAGAAATGAAATTAATATCATTAATATAAAAATTATCTGTTTTTTGACTATAACAATAGAGCATTGTGTTTAGTCTAGTGATAAAGTTACTGCGTCCTCTGTAATCGCTGCAGTCCTTATTTCCCATTAATCTATAGAAAGGCAATTCAAAATTATTTTGAATTATAGGGCATTTAAATTTTTCTGAAACAGATTGCCACATTTGCTTAAAATTTTCAAAAGTAGAATTTAACAGGCTGTCAGTGTCCTCCTTTGAAAATCTTGGCGTTGGATAGCTTGCAATGTTTCTGTTTGTAGTATGAATAAAAACTATGTCTGGCTGAAAATCTAACAGCTCCTGTGGTGGAAACATAGCGTCCTGCCAATACTGTGCATATTCTGACTGGTAAAACGTTGGCTCTATCCCTGCATTTAGCAGGAATAGCTCCATAATATTAATAATTTCATTAATGGTTGAACCACCTAAAACTGCTATTTTTTTCTGCAGTCGCGTGCTGCCATCAGCAAGAAGTGCTTTTTTTATAGATTTCTTCTTTTTAGAAACATAATCAGAATCAAAAGGATATTCTAACTGGTACATAATTACACCTCGTAAAATTTTATTGAGCTGTCACTTTAGATGAAGCGGATGCTGTTACAGCTTCATCAACAATTTTTTCACTACTATTTTGTGAAATTAGGTTTGCTAGATTATCAGCGTTTTCACCAACAACTGAATAAGAGCTACAGGTAAATAGTAAATCTGTAATGCCTAAATCCTTAACAAAGTTAACAAGATTAATTTGTGAATAACGCATATCCATAACGTAAATTTCAGAGAAGGAGCTGGTGTAGAACGGTATTTCAGCATTGCCGTAGCTGTCCTTTACCACGCACAGCTTCCTACCGTTGGTGACATCAGTTTTAACCTTAACTATGCTGTCATCGCCACCCATAAATGTTAAGTAGGCGTTGTCCGTGTCTGTGTTAACAAGCAGCTCACCTTCATCTTGGAAATTAAACGATTGATCATAATAGTAGGTTTTATATTTATTTTTAGGCACGTAATAGGTAAATGTTTCAGGGTCATTTTTAATATTGACATCACCTGTAAACGCATACATAGTTCCTACAAAGCCTTCAATATTCTGTGGTGTATAGGTGCTAATATCAGCAAAAGGCACACCCGCTGTTGATGCAAACAGCTGCGAAGCATAGTATGCACCAAGCGGCTGCCAATGGTGATCTGTTCGGCAATAAATTGGCTCTGTTGTATGCTGTTTTAAAACATCACAAGGATTAATTGAAGCTATACCAGAATTCATCTTGCCGGCAATTTTATTAAAGCAGTCAGATTGGCTGGTTGTATAATCAGAATATTGCAATGGAGTGTAAAATTCACAAGCCAACGGATTAGGCATAGAATAAACCTTTACGCTGGAGCCTAGCTTTGCGTGAATATCATTCAGCGCCTCAATGTATGAGGTACCTGAACCTCCGCCAAAAAGCTCTAAGGCTCGCCAATGACCATCCTGATTAACAGAAATTAATCCATTATTGTAGTTAGCATCTGCATTTTCCTGAGTGTAATCCTTGTCAGTAGCAGCTTCTGTAGGCTGTTGAGCATTACTGGATGTTACATCAGTCGGTGAAGCCACGCTAGAATCCTCAGATTTACTGCTGTTTACAACCTGTATTTTACCAGTAACCTTAACATTATTACTAGATGGAAAGCCTAATAAGCCCAGCATAGAGTTACTGGCATTTTTTAGGTCATCTCGAAAAGGCACAGTATCATCATAACATTTAGCAATAGAACTAGTAAATGAACCAGAAAAATAGCTTTCAAAGGAAAAGCTAGGCATTGTCGCCAAGGTTCTGTTTTCTGTTTCAGATACTGTAGGGTGAGGCAAAACCAAAATCAGAAAAGCTATAATAAAGAATATTGGCACAATAACGAGCAAGCTTATTATTGAAAAGCCATTTTCTAGGGCAGATTTGCTTAACCCATCAATACCTCGTTTTTTGTTATCATGAGGTCTTCTGCTTGATGAGGTTCTATTGGTTGAAGAACGTCTGTTGCTTGTTTTCGATGATGAATAAATATTTCTATTAGAATAAGAGCGGTCACGAGTATTGCGTTGTTCCTCTGTATTATCACGTGTACCACTGGGCTTATCTTCAAAATATTCTAACGAATATGGCTTATCTTCATACTTGTTTTCGTCCATGGCAATTCTCCTTGTGAGTTAACATAAAATGAGTTTCATTTTATTAGAATCTAAAATACAGGAATGGATTGTTTGTTGCATTAACCAATAAAATAGTACAAATTACCAATAATCCACAGCAGGAAACAGTTGACAAAATTTGTCCTGTTGCAAACCTTTTGTTTGTACTGTTGAAAAAATCTTTAAGCTTTGGCAAGACAGGCAAGCAACACATCACAGAAGCTGCGAATAAGAAAAAGTTGTTCAAAAAGCTTGTCCATGTTATAGTGTCAAACATAGCGCTGCCGTTTGTAATCATGCTAATGCCAGAAATATTAAGGAAAAACTGTCCCAGCTGGCCAAAGTCTTCAAAGCAGAAAATGCCAAAGCCAATAATAATTACAGCCTTGCTATATAAATGTGAAGCCCAAACTGGCCATTTTTTCATACGCTTTTTGCCTAGCTTTAGTTCTAGGAATATAAATGCACCAAAATATAATCCCCAAATAATATAGTTCCATGAAGCACCATGCCACATACCTGTGCAGAACCATACTAAAAACAGTCCCAAATATTTACGAGGTCTTCCCAAAATAGGAACATACAACAAATAATCACGGAAGAATGAACCTAAGGATATGTGCCATCTTTGCCAGAACTCTGAAATATTTTTGCTTATGAAGGGGTGTCTAAAGTTTTCGTCAAAGTGAAAACCAAATATTCTGCCCATACCAATTGCCATATCAGAATAACCGCTAAAATCAAAATAAACATACATTGAATATACAATAACAGTATACCATGTACCACCAACAGACAGATTAGAAATATCATTTCCAATAAAAAAGGTGTTAACGATAGCATACAAATTATTAGCCAAGATAACCTTTTTTGCCAAACCAACCATCAACCTAAAGGCGCCCTCTTTAATGTCTGTGGCTGTAATTTTTCTATTATCAATTTCATCCTCAATGACACTGTACCTAACGATAGGTCCAGCAACCAGCTGTGGAAACAAGGAAACATACATCAAAAACTTTGGATAAGCATGCTGTACCTTTACTGTACCCCAATAACAATCCATAATATATGAAATAATCTGGAATGTGTAGAAGCTAATACCGATTGGTAATGCGATATTTGGCAATGGGATAGATGCACCTGTAAAATAATTAATATTTCCTACAATAAAGTCACTATATTTGAATACTATCAGCATACCTAGGTTAAATATTAATGCCAACGCTACAGCCAATTTTGCACCCGTCCGTTCATAGTGCTTTTCAATAAGTAACCCAATAAAATAGTTAACTATCGTACTAAATAATAAGATAAAAATACATAACGGCTCACCCCAAGCGTAAAAGATTAGGGAAAAAACTATTAGAACAATGTTTCTATTTTTAGATTTTTTTGTAACAAAATACGCAATCAAGCAAAGTGGTAAAAACACATACAAAAAAAATAAATCTGAAAATACCATTGTGCAGCTCCTTTTCTTTAAAAGTTTGCTAATATTATAGCAATAATATGTTTATATTCACATCTACAAACGGCTTAGCAAACATAATTTAGTAAATTATTCATAATTTTTCCATATTACCTTTTATTAGCCAGTGTGTAAACACAATTTGTCTAATTATATCACTTTTTCCGTTGATAGTAAAGATTTCCCATTATGAATTTTATGTAAAATATTATGATTTTCAGCGGATATATTTTTAAGTGTTTATTCATATCAAAAAAATCACAGTAGACCAGTTATTATACTGACCTACTGTTAATGAAATAAATACTGTACATATTATTTTTCTTGATTTTTTCTAGCATGAAAAGCTTTGTAGATTTTTGATTGCTTAAAGAAATACGGTTTCTTTTCTTTATTGTGAATTATGTCTGTATTGGGTTCCTGACCCAGCTCATCGGCATATTCACCTTCAGAAATTCTTCTGTTTACATCTGTGCCAAGTAAAACATATATTATTGAAAAAACAGGAACTGCTATAAACATACCTATTACGCCAAACAATCCTCCACCAATAATAACGCTGGTCATTATCCAAAAGCCAGAGATACCAATAGAGCTGCCCATAATTCTAGGTCCTATAATATTACCGTCAATCTGCTGCAATACTACAATAAATACAGTAAACCATATGGCCTCTATAGGGTCAATAATAAGCATTATTAGCACGCTGGGTACAGCACCTAGGAATGGACCAAACACAGGGATAACATTAGTTATACCTATGATAACACTAATTAACAAGGCATAGTCAAAACGGAAAATTGACATACCAACAAAGCAAAGCATGCCTATTATCAAAGAATCAATTATTCTGCCGTAAATATACCTGCCGAACATTTTGTTAGAAAGCTGGGCTATATCCAAAACCTTTGGAAGGAACTTTGAAGGAATGTATGCATAGGTTATTTTTTTTGTTTGATAGATTAGCTTATCTTTACACGCCAACAGATAAAATGATACTATTAGACCCATACTAATATTATAAATATTAGTTGTAAAATTAACGGTAAAGTCAAACAGACTAGGAGCAATATACGTTGCCGCATTTTGTATAAAGGCTTTTAGCTCTCCGCCGGTTACTAATTTTACTATATCATTAATTATTTGAAACAGGTCGCTGTCCTCTGGTATTGCGTTATTAAGATATTTTGTTGAGAAATCTATTATTGACTGCTGTAGAGTGTTGGCATAGCCTGAAAAGTTTTTTGTTAGCTGTTCAAAGCTGGCTATTAATTGTGGTATTAATATAACAATTAAAAATGCAATAATTCCAAATACAATAACATATGCGGTTATTAGTGCTAAAGGTTTACGCAGTATTTGCAAAAACTTTCCTTTTTTTGCAAGGCCGCTGTACGCATGGTCAGCAAAAAACGCATAAGGCTTGTTTATTATATACGCTATACAAAAACCAACAATAAATGGTGTTATTACAATTAAAACAAAACCCAGAATATCCCATACAACCTTAAAATTGTTCATTATAAAAAACAACAATGCGGCGAACAAGATCAACAATAAAAAGCTTTTAAACTTTTTTGAGCTCATTACATCTCCCCCTTTTCCTTGAAATGATTTATCCGAACAGTGACATCTGGCTGCTTTCCGGCAATCCGTTTAAGGCATTAACGCTTCTTAAGGTATCAACAACAGCAGTAGATATTTTTGCACGTGTTTTTAGTTCCTCTATAGATAAATATTTCCCCTGCTTACCACAATGTGCCAAGCTTTCTGCTGCTGATTCACCAACGCCGGTCAAAGAACTAAACGGTAAACGTATTTTACCATCCTCTATAATAAATTTTTTAGCATCTGATTTATATATATCAATAGGCAACACAACTATTCCTCGTGCCAGCATTTCATTAACAATTTGCAATGTAGCAAACTCGGTTTTGTCTTTCGCTGTTGTGGCATAGCCCTTTTGCTTAATATTGTTCATTTTTCTTACAACAGCATCCTTACCCTGCAAAACAGTTGATGCATCAAAATCATCACTTCGCACGGAAAAATATGCTGCATAATATGCAACTGGTGTGTGAACCTTGTACCAACCCAGTCGTAATGTAGCTATCATATATGCTGCTGCGTGTGCCTTTGGGAACATATATTTTATCTTCATACAAGAGTCTATATACCAATCTGGCACATTATGCTCCTTCATAGCATTAATATGTTCTTCTGTCAACAGTCTGGTAGCATTGCCTTTACGAACAATCTCCATTATTTTAAATGCCATTTTAGGCTCTAGCCCCTTATGGAGCAAATAGGTCATAATGCTGTCACGTGTACCAATAACATTGGATATTGTACAGGTATTTGACTTAATAAGCTCCGCAGCATTACCTATCCAAACATCTGTACCATGTGACAAGCCAGCTATTTGCAGAAGGTCAGTAAATGTTTTAGGCTGAGTTTCAATAAGCATTTGTCGCACAAAGCCTGTGCCAACCTCTGGCAATGAAAAGGTACCTGTTTGAGAATCTATATCCTCCGGCTGTACACCTAATGCCTTGGTGGAAACAAACAATGACATAACATCAGGGTCACTCATAGAAACATCCATAACGCTGACACCTGTATATTCCTCCAAATAATGATAAATTGTAGGCACATCATGTCCTAGCTCGTCCAGCTTACATATTGTATCATGTATAGAGTGGAAATCAAAATGTGTTGTAATATTATCGGATTTTTGGTCATTGGCTGGGTGCTGTACAGGACAAAAGTCATATGCTTCATAACCACGAGGTACTACAACCATACCACCAGGATGCTGTCCTGTTGTACGCTTGACACCTGTACAGCCAGTGGATAATCGTAATTCTTCTGCCTTGTGCATTACCATTTCTTTTGTTTCACAGTATTTTTTTACATATCCGTATGCAGTTTTATCAGCAACAGTAGCGATAGTGCCTGCCTTAAAAACATTATCCTTTCCAAACAGCTCCTCGGTATATCTGTGAGAGCTGGATTGATACTCACCGCTGAAATTAAGGTCAATATCAGGTGTTTTATCACCTTCAAAGCCCAGAAATGTTTCAAAAGGTATTTCATGACCATCCTGCTGGTACTGGGTCCCACATTCAGGACATTTTTTAGGCGGAAGATCAAAGCCAGAGCCGTAGCTGCCGTCTGTAAAAAATTCGCTATGCTTGCATTTTGGACAAACATAATGAGGGCATAACGGGTTAACCTCTGAAATACCAGACATAGTAGCAACAAAGGATGAGCCAACCGAGCCTCGTGAGCCTACCAAATATCCATGTGCTTCGCTGTCTGCAACCAGCTTTTGAGCTGTCATATACAATATAGAGAAGCCATATTTTGTAATAGCACCTAGCTCCCTGTCTAATCTTTCCTTAACTATATCGGGTAATGGGTCACCATACTTGTCCTTTGCACGCTGCCATGTAATAGATGTCAGCTGTTCCTCCGCACCATCAATAAAAGGCGGAAAAACGCCCTTTGGTATAGGTCGCACGTTTTCTATCATATCAGAAATAATATTAGTATTTTCTACCACTACCTCGTAGGCCTTTTTCTCCCCTAAATAGGCAAATTCATCCAACATTTCTGCGGTTGTTCTGTAATATAATGGTGCTTGATTATCAGCGTCACTAAAGCCTTGCGCTGCCATTAATATTTTGCGATAATCACTGTCGTGGGGCTCCATAAAATGCACGTCACAGGTAGCTACCACAGGGATATTTAGCTGTTCACCGAGCTTAACAATGTTTTTATTATACTCCTGCAGCTCCTGTATATTCTTAGCTGTACCATTGTTCACCATAAACATATTGTTGGCAACTGGCTGTATTTCTAAATAATCATAAAATGATGCAATTTCCTTTAGCTCTCCCCATGGCTTTCCATCTAACATACCACGGAAAAGTTCGCCCGCTTCACAGGCACTGCCTATTATTAATCCTTCTCTGTACTTAATAAGCTGTGTTTTAGGTATTCTTGGCTTTTTATAGAAGTAATTTAAGTGAGCCATAGAAATTAATTTGTATAAGTTTTTTAGACCCACTTGATTTTTTACTAAAATAATTTGGTGATATGATCTCAGCTTTTTAAAATCAGCACCTGTTATCTTTACGTTAATTTCCTGAGTAGATTTAAGCCCAAAATCTTGTTTTAATCTATCTAATAAATTAATAAATATTCTGGCTAAAATCTCAGCATCATCAGTGGCACGATGATGATTAAAATTGCCTAAGCGTAAATACTTTGCTACCGTATCAAGCTTACAATTTTTTATATCCTTTAAAACGGCCCGACAAATTGCGACTGTATCAATAGCAGTAAAGTTGTAATCTAGGTTACAACGGACAGCCGTAGCCTTAATAAAAGAGGTATCAAAGGGTGCATTGTGTGCCACCACAACAGCCTGACTGCCACCACAAAAATCGTAAAACGCTTTAACAGCCTCCTTCTCCAAGGGGGCGTCGGCTACCATATCATCAGTAATACCTGTTAGCTGAGTAATTTTTCCTGAAATAGGCATCTGTGGATTAACAAAGGTTGAAAAAGTATCTGTAATCACACTGTTAACAAGCTTTACAGCACCAATCTCTGTTATTCTGTCCTTATTTGGGCTAAGACCTGTTGTTTCTAAATCAAAGCATATGAATTCTCCGTCAAAGCTTCTATCTAACTCACCCTCTACCGAAGAAATCATATCGTTTACAAAATATGCCTCTGTGCCATATATAACCTTTATTGGGTTATCACCCTTGTTAATTCTTTCAGCGGCATTCATAGCATCAGGGAATGCCTGTGCAACACCATGGTCAGTTATGGCTATAGCTGTGTGTCCCCACTGGTTGGCACGTTTAACTAGGTCGCTGGCTGCTGTCAAGCCATCCATAGAGGACATATTGGTATGAAGATGCAGCTCTACCCTTTTTTTAGGGGCGTTGTCTACAACTTTTATTTTTTCAACGGTAGCAATGCTTCGGACTCTAATATTAGTTTCTTTATCATATTTATCATATTCTACCTCGCCACGAACTATTATAGCATCGCCCTTTTTCAGCTTATCAAGGCATTTACATTTTTTTATGTCATCAAATACCTTAATACTCATTGAGCCTGTATAGTCTGTTATGCTGATAGAAATAATATTCTTTTTGCCATCTCTAGTTTCACGTTTCTCTATATTAAATATATCCCCCCATACAGTTGTGTTGCCTGTATCCAAGGATAGCGTTTCAATAGGTACTGGCGTTCCCTTAGTGATGTTGCCATACAGTGGCTTTATAGTGTCGGGTAATATTTGTGGGTACAGGTTTTCACCCCTTCGTATTTCTATAGAGGTAGCATTTTTACTTTTTCGTTCTTTTTTGCTCTTTATGGCACTCTCCATAGACTGGTCATATACCTCTATTTTTTCTACTGCATTTTGTCGTGTTTGTTTTTCAATAACCACCTGTTGTTTTTCTATGTAATTGGGGTTATCGGCATCAACAGATAATACACCTGTAAACTCGACGTTAAAATGTAAATCGAATTCTCGGGAAATAATATTTTTAAGTGACTTATCAAAGCCCTTACTTAATAAAATTCCATGGCCACCATGGTTTAGGTTAATAACAATAGTATTATCCTTTACCGCTGCGGTAGCGTCTGCTACAGTGCCGTTCAAGCTTGGTATTTCTCTTTTTAATTGCAGTACAAGCTGGTCAAAGTAATTTGGGGTAAAAGCTTGCTGTGGAAACCTAGGCTTAATATGAACAAGTCTTAAGGACAATGGTGATGCTTTAATCACGTTCTCTGCATCAAACAGCTTTTGTCGTTCCAACAGAAACTGTAACGTCAACTCTATTTCCATTATTCTTTTATTTGAATCTATTGTAACACCAGTAACCTCACCATCTAATATCTCTGACGGCAAGGATTTGATGTCTATATATTCAGAAAAAATTTGCTTAAAAGTTTTCAAAAAATCTACCTCAATTTTTTAAAAGTATCACAGCTTCTCAACCTCTGCCAGTAATTCAACTAACAGTCTGTCCTCAGGGACTTTTCGTATTATTTCACCTTTTTTAAAGATTAAACCTACGCCGTCCCCACCTGCTATACCAATGTCAGCTTCACGGGCTTCACCAGGACCATTAACTGCACAGCCCATTATAGCTACTGTAATATTTTTATCACAGTTTTTAAGCGTCTGCTCTGCCTCATTTGCCAGTGTAATCAAATCAATTTTTGTACGCCCACAGGTAGGACACGAAACAAACTGTATACCACCCTGTGTCATACCTATTGCCTTTAATAAATCCTTGCCTGCGTATATCTCTTCTACAGGATTAGCGGTTAAAGAAACACGTATAGTATCGCCGATACCATGCAATAGTAACGCACCTATCCCTGCTGAGGATTTAATTATCCCCATACGCTTTGTGCCTGCCTCTGTAACACCTAAATGCAATGGGTAATCACAGGACTGTGCTGCAATCTCGTATGCCTCTACCATTGTTTTTACATTAGAGGATTTCATAGATAATACAATATCCGTAAAATCAAATTTTTCCAACAATGAAGCATGATACAAAGCACTGTCACACAAAGCCTGTGCCGTTGGGCTGCCATATTTTGCTAAAATCTCTTTTTCCAATGAACCAGAGTTTACGCCAATTCTAATAGGTATGCTCTTAGCCCTACAAGCATTGGCAACTGCCCTTACTCTGCTGTCATCACCAATATTTCCTGGGTTAATTCTGATTTTATCAACACCTGCCGATACACACTCTAGTGCTATACGATAGTCAAAATGTATATCAGCAACAATAGGAGCTTTAACAGCCTTCTTAAGTGCTGGTATTAGCTTAACAGCATTTAAATTTGGTATAGCTGCTCGTATAATGTCACAGCCAGCCCGCTCTAGCTCTACTGCCTGATTAACGCTGTTTTCTATATCTTCTGCCGGTATATTTAGCATAGATTGTACTGAAACAGGTGCATTTCCTCCTATTAAAACATTACCAGCTTTTATTTGCTTTGATTTTCTCATAAGAATTTTCCTCTCAAAATAACTATCCCCCAAATCCGCTGCCAGTTACAATACGCCATATGTCATTAAAGGCAACAACCACCATAAACGCCATTAATAGTGCAAATCCAACGCCGTGAACAACGCTTTCATATTTTTCTGGAATTGGTTTTCTCCTTATTAATTCTATTAGTAGGAAGAAAAAGCGACCACCGTCTAATGCTGGAACAGGTAACATATTAAATATACCTAGGTTAACGGTAATAACCATCATCATAAATAGTATATTGTTAAAGGCGTCTAAAAAGCTGCTTTGTAAGCCTACAGATGCTGCATTGGAAATAGCAGATGCTGCACCAATAGGACCTGCCATATCATTTAAGCTATACTGTCCTGTTAACATACCAATCAAGCTGCTCCAAATTAGCCTAACAACAGATATTGTTTGTTCACAGGTTTGACCAATAACAGTAAAGACGTTCTTTTCTATGGGTAAGACATAAAAATCCAATGAAATTATGTCAGTTTCACCATCCGTGGCTTTAGTAGTAGAAAATTGAACAGCACCCAAATCAGTACGTTCACCGTTTCTGTCCACGACAATATGTGGACTGGTGGTTTTCATGGTTGCAAGAGAAAAGGTTATATCTCTGGCATTCATAATAGCATAACCATCAATAGAAACAAATTTATCACCCACCTCCAAGCCGTTTGTCTGGGATGTGGAGTTATCAGGGAATGAGCCAATAGTAGTTGAGGCGAATGTTGGTTGCTGTGCAACCAATACCAGCATCATTAACAAACCAAGTATGATATTCATAACAGCACCTGCTACTATAATTATCATTCGTTTCCATACCGCCTTGTTTGAAAAGGCCCGTGGATTATCTGTACCTCCGTTTTCACCCTCTAAATCGCAAAATCCTCCAATTGGAAAAGCCCTCAATGAATAAGTGGTTTCACCTTTTGTAAATTTAAATATTCTGGGTCCCATGCCCAAAGCAAACTCATTCACCTGTACCCCGAACAATTTAGCTGTAATAAAATGACCAAACTCATGCAGGAAAATGATTAATTCAAAAAGCAAAATTCCAATTATAATTAATAATGCAACAGAAATATAGACCATTCCTTTCAATAGAAATTAACAGCGAACATTGTCAATAACAAATTGTCTGGCTGTTTTGTCCGCATTTAATATATCTTCTAAACTGTATATTTGACAATCGGGTTGATTATTCATAGCCGCAGTAACAAGCTCCCCAATTTCTAAAAACTTTAGTTTATTATCTAAAAATAAACGTACCGCTTCCTCGTTAGCGCCATTGGCCGCTGCAGGTACTAGACCACCTCGTTTAATAGCTTTAATACAGGCTGACAAACAAGTAAAGGTATCATAATCTGGTTTATAAAATGTAAGCCTTGAAATTTCTGTTAGGTCTAATTGCTTCACTGGTGATTCCATACGTTTTGGATATGCTATAGCGTACTGTATAGGAATACGCATATCAGGCACACCTAGCTGTGCTATAACAGAATTGTCAATATACTCTATCATTGAGTGTATAATACTCTCCCTATGAACCACTACGTCAATGCTGTCCGCCGGCATATCAAAAAGCCAGGACGCTTCAATTATTTCTAACCCCTTATTCATCATAGTAGCAGAATCAATAGTTATCTTTGCACCCATACTCCAGTTGGGGTGATTCAACGCCTGTGTTACAGTAACATTTTCCAGTTCCTTTTTGGTTTTTCCAAAGAACGGTCCCCCAGAGGCAGTTAATATAAGCCTTTGCAAAGCCTTATGCTCAGGACAGCCCTGCAGGCATTGAAAGATAGCAGAATGTTCGCTGTCAACAGGATAAAGCTTTACGTTGTTTTCTTTTATAGTATTCATTACCAGCTTGCCACCAGCAACTAACGTTTCTTTATTGGCAAGTGCAATATTTTTCTTTGCCTTGGCGGCAGCCAGAGTTGGTTTCAAGCCTACCATACCTACAACTGAGTTAAGAACAGTATCTGCTGATGGAATACAGGCTGCGTCACATAATCCGTCCATGCCTAATGCTACCCTTGTATCAGTATCGGCAATTTTAATTTTTAGAGCCTTGGCAGATTGCTCATCAAACATAACAGCCAGCTGTGGGTGAAATTCTCTAACCTGTTGTTCCATAGCTTCAACATTACTATGTGCAGTTAATGCCGAAACAGATAAATTTAATTTTCGTACCACATCTAAGGTTTGTGTTCCAATAGAGCCTGTCGAACCAAGTATTGACAAATTCTCAGTCATATATAAACCTCCCCAAAGAAAAAATCATTTATACAATGCAACGAAAGGGGTTCATCCACTGAACCCCTTATAAAAATGTTACCTAAAGAATATTAATATAACCCACCCTTAGCTAATTGTCATAATTGGCAGGAACTGGACAAACATTAAAATAAAAGAAGATGTAAATATTACGCTGTCACATCTGTCTAATATGCCACCGTGACCTGGAATAACATTTCCATAATCCTTTACATTACAGCTGCGTTTTATTAACGAGAAGCTAAGGTCACCAATTATTGAAATAACAGCACCTATCAGTGCTACAATAAATAGGTTTATATAGTGAATGCTCTCTGTGCCTGTAAAAATAAAATTTTGGAAAATTACGGCGTTTATTATAGCACCTATAACCCCAAAAATAATACCCCCTACTGCACCCTCTACAGTTTTTTTAGGACTGATTTTTGGGCATAGCTTACGTTTTCCAAAAAAGCTGCCTACAAAATATGCACCTGCATCAGCTGCCCAAGGAATCACCAAACACATAGTTACGTTAAACCCAGTGTGACCTCTATCCCTGTCACACATTGCTATTATACAAGACATACCTGCTGTTACAATTAATACACTGGTATATATAAATGCAAGGTCACTAAATTTAAATTTTTCGTGATTAGTAAGCATTACTACAAACAGAATAAGTGTAAACAAATATACAGGAATATGCCAATAACCAGACGACACCAGCATTGGTGTGATTGCTGTAAAAAGCATACACGGCACTGACACCCTTAGGTTTTTAATTAGTCCCTTAGCGTTTAGTAGTTCTGTTGTACACATTAGTGTAGCCAACGCAATTAGTATATTGACACAAATTGGAAAGGCTTTATTAAAAGCCAGAGTTAATACAATTAACGCACAGCCCACAGCACCAGAAATGATACGTGTTTTCATAAATTTGTCCCGTCTTTCATATTTTTTCTTATTACAGATTATACCCCGCCAAATCGGCGGTTTCTACGAGCAAACTCTATTAGAGCATCGTCCAGCATACCTGTATTAAAATCTGGCCACAGGACATCCATGATAATATATTCAGTATAAGCTGATTGCCACAATAAAAAGTTGGAAATACGGTATTCTCCGCTAGGTCTAATAACCAAATCAGGGTCAGGCTGTCCAGCCGTGTACATATTGTCACTAATAACCTTTTCGTTTATATCATCTATGGTTAAGCAACCATCTTTCACATCAACTGCAATATTTTTTACTGCACGAACAATTTCATCTCTACTGCCGTAATTCATAGCAATATTAAGTACCATGCCGGTACGGTCAGCGGATAATTTTTCATTTTCATCTATTAAGCTTTGTAGTTCTGGGGAAAAGGCGTTCCTGTCACCAATAAATTTAACAACAATATTTTCATCCTTGAAATCAGCTATAGCCTCTTGTAAATAGGATTTAAACAGCTTCATTAACGCTCCTACTTCATCCTCTGGTCGTTTCCAGTTTTCGGTAGAAAAAGCATACACTGTTAAATACTTAATACCTATTTTATTGCAATATCTGGTTATAGTTCTGAAATTATTGGCACCAGCAGAATGACCAGCACTACGAGGCAAGCCACGTTTTTTAGCCCATCTGCCGTTTCCATCCATAATTATGCCCACATGACTGGGTAGCTTTATGTCATCCAATGATAAAATACTTTTGTTGTTCTTTTTAGAAATAAATGGTAACACTGCCTCACCTCATATGACTATATAATTTAGATAGCCATTACTTCCTTTTGCTTTTGTTCAGAAAGAGAGTCAACCTCTTTAATAAATTTATCTGTTAAATCCTGAGTTTTCTTTTCAGCCTGCTTTAGGTCGTCCTCTGTAATTTCTCCATCCTTTTTCATGGCTTTGAATTTATCAACAGAATCACGACGCACATTTCTGATAGCTATCTTTGACTCTTCCCCAAGCTCTTTAATCTCCTTAACAATATCCTTACGTCTATCTTCAGTCAATGGTGGAAAAACAATTCTTAGTGTTCTGCCATCAGTTTGTGGGTTGATACCTAAATCAGATGTTTGGATGGCTCTCTCCACTAATTTAACAACGGAAACATCCCAAGGCTGTATCATTAATGTTCTGGCCTCTGTTACAGAAACAGCTGCTAGCTGATTAATTGGTGTTGGTGTGCCATAATAATCAACCATTATTTTATCTAAAACAGCAGGATTAGCTCTGCCTGCTCTGATAGCAGCATATTCACCTGCTAGGTGATCTATACGTCTACCCATACGTTCTTCAATTTTTTTCAATACTTCTTTCATAGTAAAATTGCCTCCTTTAAAATTATTTTACAAGTGTACCTACTTGTTCGCCGCATACTGCTGATACAATGTTATCAGGCTTATCAATGCTAAATACTAAAATTGGAATATTATTATCTTTACATAGAGAAGCAGCTGTACTGTCCATAACTGCTAAATCCTTATTTAAAATGTCATAGAATGAAACTGTATCATATTTTACAGCGTTAGGATTTTTCTTTGGGTCACTGTCATACACGCCGTCAACCATTGTAGCTTTTAAAATAATGTCAGCATCTATTTCTGCTGCACGTAAGGATGCTGCTGTATCTGTAGAGAAAAATGGATTACCTGTACCACAGCCAAAAACCACTACTCTACCCTTTTCTAAGTGTCTGACAGCCTTATTTCTAATGTATGGTTCAGCAACCTGTTGCATAGAGATAGCTGTTTGAACACGTACAGTAACGCCAAGCTGTTCCAAAGCATCGGCTACTCCTAAAGCATTAATAACGGTAGCCAACATTCCCATATGGTCTGCTCTGGTTCTATCCATTTGACCACTGCTCCTGCCACGCCAAAAATTACCGCCGCCTACAACGATAGCAACCTCTACACCTAGGTCAACCAATTTTTTTACAGGCTCACAAAATTTCAGGACTGTTTCAAAGTCAATACCGTGCTCTTTGTTACCAGCCAACGCCTCACCACTTAATTTTAGCAGGACTCTTTTATACTTTGGTTCCATAAAATACATTCCTTTCAAATTATACAAATTTTCTCTATAAACATTCTAATTTACCATATCCTATAATACAATATGTAACGGTTTCTGTAAAGGGTATGTTTAATAATTCACCAATATTTCATAATTTATCATTTACCTTCTTGTGGCTGCGGGTACTTATATGATATACTTTTATTTAACAGATAAAAACATATTTTTTATAATTTCAAGGAGTATTTATGAGTATTTTAAACGTTGAGCATTTGTCCCACGGTTTTGGTGATAGAACAATTTTTAGTGATGTATCCTTTAGATTGCTAAAGGGTGAGCATATAGGCTTAATAGGTGCTAATGGAGAAGGTAAATCTACCTTTATGAATATAATTACAGGCAAGCTTCAGCCTGACGAGGGTACAGTAGAATGGTCTAACAATGTAAGAGTCGGCTATCTAGATCAGCATACAGTATTGGACAAAGGTATGACAATACGCAGCGTTTTAACGTCAGCATTTGACTTTTTACTGGAAATGGAAAACAGAATGAACGATATCTGTGACAGGCTGGGTGATGCTGGCGAAGCTGATATGGAAATTCTAATGGAGGAGCTAGGCACAATACAGGATTTGCTTACTACTCATGATTTTTATATGATAGACTCAAAGGTTGAGGAGGTCGCCAGAGCCTTAGGCTTAAATGATATTGGGCTAGATATGGACGTTACTGAATTAAGTGGTGGTCAACGCACAAAGGTGCTGTTAGGAAAGCTATTGTTAGAAAAGCCAGATATTTTGTTATTGGACGAGCCTACCAACTATTTGGACGCAGAGCATATTGCGTGGCTAAAACGTTACCTTGCAGAATATGAAAATGCTTTTATTTTAATATCTCATGACATACCATTTTTAAACAGCGTAATCAATTTAATTTATCATATGGATAATGGTGACCTAACCCGATATGTAGGTGATTATGATAAATTCCAAGAGGTCTATGCAATGAAAAAATCGCAAATGGAAGCAGCCTATAACAAACAGCAAAAGGAAATAGCAGATTTAAAGGACTTTGTAGCTAGAAATAAAGCTCGTGTATCTACCAGAAACATGGCAATGTCCAGACAAAAAAAGCTGGATAAAATGGATGTTATCCAGATGGCTGGTGAAAAGCCAAAGCCAACATTTAATTTTAAGTCTGCCAGAACACCAGGTAAATTTATTTTTCAGGCTAAGGATTTGATCATTGGATATGACTCTCCCCTATCTGTTCCTTTATCCCTGCAAATGGAAAGAGGTCAGAAAATAGCCTTAACTGGCGCTAACGGTATTGGTAAATCCACACTGCTTAAAAGTATTTTAGGCTTGATTAAGCCAATTAGTGGATATGTAGAATTAGGAGAAAATGTACATATAGGATATTTTGAGCAGGAGATGCCAAAGGGTATATCTACCACCTGTATAGAGGAAATATGGCAGGAATTTCCTAGTCTTAACCAGGCAGAGGTTCGTGCAGCTTTAGCAAAATGTGGATTAACAACCAAACATATAGAAAGTATGGTTAGGGTGTTAAGTGGCGGCGAACAAGCAAAGGTGCGACTATGCAAGCTAATTAATAGAGAAACCAATGTTTTAGTACTAGATGAGCCTACAAACCATTTAGATGCAGATGCTAAGGCTGAGCTTAAACGAGCCTTAAAGGAATATAAAGGCAGTATCCTTATGGTTTGCCACGAGCCAGAATTTTACAATGGTTTATTGGACAATGTTTGGGACTGTTCCAAATGGACAACTAAAGTAATTTAGTAAAATCGCCAGCCAAATAGTTTTTGAATTATAATCTGAAAAAGTTAAACCTTAAATGTAATAGTTAGTATATTGACTATAAACCATGAAATTGTTCCACCTTACCCCCCATAGTCAAAAATTGTTGACTTTTTAAAATTCTTATAGTATAATACCCATGTTGTGCGGGTGTGGCGGAATTGGCAGACGCGCTAGATTTAGGTTCTAGTGTAGCAGTACGTGCAGGTTCAAGTCCTGTCACCCGCACCATACATTTTGAGGGTAGATGTTGTCTACCCTCATTTTTTATGTTTAATATACGGCTCTCTGTCAATAGTTGGGGTAACCCAATTAAAATAAGAAATAAAACAAGCGATGGCGTTAGGCTGTCGCTTGTTTAAGTATA
>CZCA01000149.1_pt1 | contig 25072 bp, 24 predicted proteins | sample 591981 | NCBI WGS metagenome assembly CZCA01 (sample SAMEA3556810, study PRJEB10932) | anaerobic digester metagenome
GAGGTACAAGCCTTAGATCAGGTTAATCTCAGTGTGGAAAAAGGCAGCCTGCTGGCGATTGTGGGTGATAGCGGCTCAGGCAAGTCTACCCTTTTGCATATTTTAGGCGGTGTTGATCGCCCGACAAGCGGGCACGTTTTTGTTCAGGGAACAGATATTACAGAGCTTTCAGAAAGTCAAATGAGCATGTTTCGCAGAAGAAACATAGGCATCATCTACCAATTCTTTAATTTGATCCCCAATATTGACGTGCGCAAGAATATTTGTCTGCCCTTGCTCCTCGACCGGCGAAAACCGGACCAGGATTATTATGAGGAAGTCATCCAAACACTCGGCATCACCGATAAGCAAAGTCGCTTTCCCAATGAGCTTTCCGGAGGTGAACAGCAACGCGTTGCCATTGCAAGAAGCCTCATCAGCCGTCCTGCTATCATTTTGGCTGATGAGCCTACCGGAAATCTTGACCGTCGAAACACACAAGAGATAGTCTCTCTTTTCAAGCTGGTTAACAAGAGCTTTAAATCAACTATTATTCTCATAACTCATAATGAAAAAGTGGCTCTCGCCTGTGAGAAGGTCTACACCATGGTTGATGGTCGGCTCTATGGGGAGGACGGAAGATGAGTATTATCAGAGAGCTGGCACTCGACTCAGTCAAGAAGGACCGGAAGAGTTCCATCGCGGTTAGCGTATCGATTCTTATCGCAGTCGTTTTAATCGGCTTTTTTCTGATTATATTCAGCGTAATGGACTACGACCAAATAGTCTACATGACAGAAACCACGGGAGGCTACTCAGCCATGCTCTTCGCCAGGAGCCCCGAAGACATGGCAGAGCTCAAAATAGATCACCGAGTAAAGTCTTTAGCGGTAATCCAAAGAGAAAATCTAGAGGACACTTCCCTAAAGCGTCCGGAAATCGAGATCAATTATCTCGATGCACCACTATACGAATACAAAAGGTGGATTGAACTGACATCTGGAAGGTATCCGGAAAACAGGAACTCTTTTTGATCGAAAACCCAGGTTTCAAAATCGGCTCCGATGTCACCATCGCGGATCGTCACTTTAAAATTTGTGGCAGCTTTAAGGAGTATTTGTGTTCCTTTGAAGGTAAGTACACAAGTTTTGGCTGGATTGACAGCACAAAAACAGAAGTAACAGACCCTGTGGATCTTTGTATCTGGCTCGAGAATGAAAGAGCTACCTATGAGCAAATCCCCGACCTGGTGCAAAAACTAGGGCTTGACCCTGTCAAACTAAAAAAGGACGGCGGACTCATCTACAATACAGCTTATCTGGAAAGCAAGATGATCTTTCCCGGTGGGATTCTTAAACCATCCATGGATGTGGCGGAAAACATGTTGCTTCGTGGCTTTGTTCTTCTGTGTTTGGTCGTACTTTTTGTCATAATCATTTACAATGCTTTTTCTGTTTGGAATGAACGTGACCTGAAACAGATCGGCCTCTTGAAAAGCTGCGGCATGAGTAAGCGTCAGGTCAAGCGCTATGTGGTTTATAAAGCCATCCGTCTTTCGCTGCGGCCCATTTTGCTTGGTATCGCTGCATCCTATCTGCTGACCTTCTTGCTGTTTTACTTGTTTGAAATGACACACGCAAAGTACCACATTGCATACACCCCGATAGAGATTCTCAAGACCCCTCATGTTCCTCTAATACGAGCTGCCTTACCGGTTTTGTGTTTGGCACTGCTTATTGTTTTCCTTGCATCACTAAAGCCGGCCAAGAAAAGCAGTGAGCTTTCTGTCGTTAACGCAATCAAAAACTTAGACCCCGAACGCAGCCTGAATCTGAAAGATATAAGATACACCTCCAACATCGAGCACAGCCTGGCCAAAGAATACAGCAGCAGTTATGGCAAAACCTATCGTGGCATGAGTATGGCTTTGGCGGTGACCTGTATGATTTGTGCGATGGCCCTCGTTGTCCAAAGTTTCAATCACCTTAATGAACGCCATAACACTTATAAGAGTCCTTATAACATGAATGCAATCTTCGTTTCATTGGAAAACGTGAATCCTGAATTACTTGCACGGCTCAGACAAGTCGACGGGATTAGCCAATTGGTTCTTTACCGAGACAATAGGAGCCTTAAGTTTTACGAAAGCGATAATCCCGATTTCATCAGTGAGGAAAAACGCAGGGCCAGGTCAAGGCTAAAAGAAGACAAGAAAGCCTTCGATGTTCCTGTTAACCTGTATGGTATTGATGATGCAAAGTGGGATAGCTACTGTGACGAACACGGTTTTGAGTCCGGCAGCCGGAAGGCAAAAGAAAGCTACCAGGTTCTTCTGCTGGACAGAACTCCCGAAGACCCGGGGAGACCCTATTTGCGCAGTAACCGTATTCCCTTAGCCGGTGAAGCCATAAACGACATTCATCTGAGAAGGGAAACTCATCCCGAAACAGGTTTAACCAGCCTGAGGATCGTCGACAGACTAACAGAAGTGCCCTTCGGTATAGATCCTATGCCTCAGAGATCCATCAGCCTCTTCATGCCTTTGAGTTGCCTTAATTCCTTTCTCCAAGACAGCGGTTTCGACCGGCCGCTGGAGGGCAAAAAATATATCATCTCAATCACGGCGAATGAAGATATGTTGGATGAGATAACCGGGGTAACGAGGCAGATTGTGTATGAATACATTCCTCGAAGTGACGCAAGGGTAAGATCAAGCAATGATATAAACCGCCTGTTGCAGGAAGAATCGGCCAATACCAAGATTCTCTTCATTTTCATTCAGAGCTTTCTGCTCTTTGTCGGACTTTCTAATGCATACAACAGCTTCAATTCCAATCTGCAAGCCAGAAGGCGGGATTTTGCCCTTCTCCGCAGTATTGGCATGCAAGAACATCAACTTAAAAAGATGCTCTTATACGAAGGGGGCTTTCTATTGCGCAAAGTGCTGCTCATCTTCTCTGTCTTGCTTGTGGCATTGGTCGCCTTATTTGCCTATCGAAAGAAAATGCTCTTTGCTCCTTGGGAAATCTTCACCAATCTCAATTTCCCTCTACTATTCGCCTTCCTCGGTATCAACGCGATCGGCATCTTCGCTGCCATCCAAGGCGGTATGGGTCGTGTGTTGAAACAAGAAATTATTGAGTCACTACGAGAATAGTAAACACCCCTTAAGAGGAAAAAACTCAATCACATAGATACACCTGCTCCGGTAGCTCTGAGTTGAGGATAAAGCCTAATCTCAAAACAGCTGCCGGAGCTTCCGCTTTCCACCTCAATACTACCGCCATGGCCCTCAACAATCGACTTAGCCATGGCCAAGCCAATACCGAAACTCTCTTTTTCGGCGTTTTGGCTCTTAAAGAATCGAGCGAAGATATGCCTTAAATCTTCTGCTGAAATGCCGTGACCATTATCCCGAATCTCAATGCTCTGATAGATATCGTTTTTCGAAAGTCGGATCTCAACAATGCCCTTTTCTTCAACTGCCTCAACAGCGTTTTTCACGAGATTCAAGACTGCTTCCATAAGCCAAGAGCGATCCCCATTGATCTCAAAGTCCCGGCCGGTCAATCTCAGATCTACCTGCTTCTGCTGTATCAGACCTTCAATAGGCTGAATCGCTTCATAGATCATGCTCTCAGCGCCAAAAGACTCGCTGCGAAAGGCAATAGCGCCTGCATCGAGCGAAGAGAGTTTCAATAGACTTGAGGTCAGCCTGTTCAATCGATCAATCTCCCCATCAAGACGGGCGGTATACTCCGCCTGATTGGCGTCGTCCTGCTGAATTAGGTCCAGCATCAGCTGAATTGTGGTGAGAGGGGTCTTAATTTGATGTGTAATATCCTCAATATTTCTCTTGAGAAGCGCACGATCAGCTAAAGCCTTTTCCCGGGATTCGCGCAGAATCAGAACTGTCTTATAAAGATCATCGCGTAGCTGCCCAAAGAGATCATCGCGCAAAATGAGATGATCCTCTCCCCGATGCAAAGCTCTGAGATAATCGGAGAGCTCAAGCAATTCCTTCTTAAGTTTTTTCTCTTCTCCGGCACTCTGAACAAAAGACATAAGCCCTGCACTGAAAGCTAGGGCCAGGTTCATCCATATCAGCTTATGCCGGTTTATATAAGCGTTATCAGGCAAATAGCCAAAGTCGTATAAAAACCTTGCCCCATCGGTTATCAGTTCATCCGGTCTCTCTTTTAATATAGCTGCCAAATCTGCCTCGGTCGCATCCGGCGTATATTGGGCTGAATGATTTATTAAGGCTGCTCCTGCAAAAAGGCTAAGAGCATTCTCACTTTCTTGCAGGGCAAAGCCTGTAGCCAGAGATAAAAGCAGAAAGACAACGGCAAAGGCAATTGAACCTTTAACAATGGCTTTCCTCATCCGGCACCTCTCCTTCGTTCCAGCGATAACCGATGCCACGAACTGTCTGGATCTTATTTTTGTAAGGCCTAAGCCTTTGTCTGAGCCGCCGGATACTGACCGACAAAGTATTATCATATACAGAGTCTGAATCAAGACCCCAAACAATATCGATAATAAGCTCTCTGGTCAGCGTTCTGCCTGGATTCTCCATAAAAAGACACAGGAGTTGAAACTCCTTGAGGCTGAGGTCTTCCTCTCGCCCATCGACGAAAACCTTTTTCAGATTCTTATCCAGCATCACGCCGCCACTTTCCAAGATGCTCTCAAGTTTCGGGGCTTTCTTCATTCGACGAAGAACTGTCTCAATTCTTGCCTTCAGCACCGGCAATTTGAAAGGCTTCGTGATATAGTCATCTGCTCCCGCTTCCAGTCCGCGGATAACATCCCTGTCACTGTCTCTCACTGTCAAGCAAATGATCGGAATTGAACTCTTCTCCCGAACAAAATCAAGAAAAGTAAAGCCATCCCCGTCCGGTAAGTTCAGATCCAAGAGAATCAGATTCAAATCATCCTGGAAACGCGTCTTTGCCTCTGACAACGTCGGAGCCGTAAAAACCACATAGCCTGTATTTTCCAGATATCGCTTGACTGCAAAAAGGATATTCTCTTCATCCTCTACCAACAGGATCTTCTTCATGTGGAAAACTCCTATCTATAAATCAACTTGTTCCGACGGCAAGGCTACCGAAAGCAATTGCAGACGACTTACTTTTCCTGCGTTCGCTGCCACATGTACACATTCATTATAAGGGACTCATGTTCATCATACTGATTCTTTTCGAGGGTGAAGACTCTTCGTCCTTCTTTCCCCATATACTCCGCAGTATAGATCATCAAGGAGCTTCCTGGGAGATGTTTGACGCCGGTTTTCAAAATCCAAATACGTTCCAACGGTTATACTACTAAAGGCATCAAAACCCGCTGTTAGTTGCGGAGATTTTGCACCTTATCTTTGAGACGGGGAAAAAGGATTGTTCTCTGCAATCGCTCCAATCTATGATCTGATACTTGGTTCAACGCTGACTTGTCTATATCGTAAGGCAATAGCACAGGCGATTAGACTAATTCCATCCTTGAATCTGAACGATAAGGGCACTTCGGGCTCACAGAAATCCCTGAACATGACCGCCCTCGACGTAGGCACCGGCATCGGGCTTCTCGCAGCAGTCCTGGCTGATTACGGCTATACCGTTTTCGGTATCGATGTTTCGACAAACATGCTCAAAATTGCGAGAAGGCGACGCTCCCACGCGGCTAAGTTTGCCCGCTCGCCGGCCCATTGTGGCTCTATGCAGCCCGGGGCCCCGTTTGATTTGGTCTGCGCAGGTATGTTGATGCACGGGTTGCCGCGTAGCTACCGCCAACAGGTTCTGAAGGATATGACCTTAGCCGCAAAGCAAGCTGTACTAATAGTGGACTATTCCCCGTCCTATCGATTACTCACTGCTGCAGTGGAAAGACTTGAAGGAAGCTTCTATCGTGGCTTCATCACAGAATTCCCCGAGGATCTTTCCCTTTGCTATGGCCACACGAACGTATTGACTTACCCACTAAACGGCAGCTGCTCACTGTACATCGGGCGTCCATAGATAACACTGCTCGTTCCATAAGGTTTTCCGGTCTTCAAGAAGCTCAATTAATAGTCGCTGCATGAGAAACGTCGTCTATATTATGGTAATATGCAAGTATGGATAACATAGTAGGAGGTGTTCTTGTGACTATTGAACGTCTGAACGAAAGGGCGGAAGACTACTGTAAAGCTGTCTTAAGACTGAAAGAGGCTTTGGACGAGGACACATCAAATCCCCTCCTTTACGATGCCGTGATACAGCGTTTTGAATTTACCTACGAATTAGCCTGGAAGCTCATGAAATCTTATCTTGAATATCAGGGTATAGCTCTTATCAACTCACCCCGTTCAACCTTCAAAGAAGCGTTCGCGCAAGGCTTGATTCTTGATGGTGATATCTGGATTGATATGATTGAAGCTCGTAACCTTACTGTCCACACCTACAACGAAAAGATGGCAAAAGAAATCTATGATAGGGTTAAAGACCGTTATTATTCTTCTTTTGCAGCCTTTGCTGACAAGATGGTGGAGGTACTAAGATGAATTTCGGGCTGCCGGAACATATCTTGCATTCAATAATCAAAAAGCTAAACGAGACGGAAAACGTAACCCGGGCGGTGATTTTCGGCTCTCGAACTCGAGAAGATCATGCATACAATTCCGATATTGATCTTGCAATCTACTGTAAGGGAAGACTACCCGCAGGGTTGAGGCTGGATTTAGACGAGGCGGCAGGAATATATAAGGTTGATGTCATAGATATGAACAATCCGTTAGATGATACGCTACGGCAAAGAATAGAGAAACAAGGTGCAGAAATATACCGGAGAGACTAAACGGTCTAGGCACGTAGAAACAATTGAAGGCCTATCAATCTTTTGATAGAATATGCATATAAAGATTGATGCGGGAGGTGTTATCTGTGCCACTAATTAGACCTAGCTCTGATCTTAGAAACAAATACAGTGAGATTTCCGCGTTTTGCCGTGAACATTCTGAACCCGTTTACATCACTAAGAACGGACACGGAGATCTAGTAGTCATGAGCATTGAAACCTATGAACGCCTTGTGGGAAAATGCGACCTGTATAAGCTGCTTCAAGATGGAACAGACGCTATGAAAGCAAATGAGGTACGACCATTTCGTGAAGCGTTGAGAGACATCAAGAACGGGATTTCAAAATGAAGAAATACCAAGTTAATATAACTCAACCCGCTGAAGAAGACTTAAGAGAAATTGCCGACCATATCTCAAGAGGGCTCTTGGAACCCCAGCTTGCAGAGAAACTCATAGATACAATTGCGGAAGAAATTTCATACTTGGAGGACATGCCCTTTCGGCATGGACTGGTTAGAGATGAGAGATTAGCTGCTCAAGGCTTTAGAAAGCTAGTAATAGATAACTACATAGCATTTTATGTTGTATCTGAAAAAGAACATACAGTTACGATACTAAGGATTCTGCATGAGAGACGAAATTGGATTACCTTAATTTGATTATTGCGGATCGAGGTTGGAATAACATTGATCGAAAAACCGGTTTATCAAGCACAACCCTTTATTAAGTGGGCAGGTGGAAAAGGACAACTCCTTTCCACGTTCCAAAGATTCTATCCGCAATCGCTCATAACCGGAAAGATAAAACGTTATGTTGAGCCATTTGTCGGCGGAGGCGCGATATTGTTTGATGTCCTTCAGAGTTTCCCTGTGAAAGAAGCAGTCATTATTGACATAAACAGTGACCTTACTAATACGTACGAGGTAGTCAGGGATCACGTTGCTCATCTAATCAAGTTACTTCAAGACATTGAGCACAAGTATCTTGCACAAGATATGGAGGAGCGGAAGAAGACATACTACAATGTCCGCAAGCAGTATAACTCAGAAAGAGTTGGTACCAATCAAGTGGATATTGAAAAGGCGTCACAGTTCATTTTCTTGAATAAGACATGCTTCAACGGACTGTACCGTGTGAATAAGTCCGGAGGTTTTAATGTCCCGTTCGGTGATTACAAAAATCCCACCATATGTGATACTGAAAACTTAATCTCAGCCAGCGCCCTACTTAAGAGAGTCCGAATCATATGTGGAGACTTTCAACAAGCACTAGATTACGCAAATTCCGAGAGCTTTGTATATTTTGATCCCCCATACAGGCCACTTGACACAACATCAAGCTTTACCTCGTACAGCAAACAGGATTTTACAGATGATGACCAGATTGCATTAGCAGAGTTCTACCGAAAATTAGATCAAACCGGAGCCCTTCTCATGCTCAGCAACTCAGACCCACATAATGTTGATCCTTTGGATGATTTCTTCGATGAACTGTACAAGGGCTTCAATATCCATAGAGTACAAGCAAAAAGGGCTATTAATTCAAAAGGCACAAGGCGTGGCCAGCTCAGTGAGATCCTGGTCACGAATTTTAGGTCTAGGACGGGCAACGAAAACTAAGGGAGATAGCTTCGGTTGTCTTGACTGCTTTTTCTGCATCCTAAGCGTCAAAGGCTTCTGCGGGAATCCCACCTGGGAGACTGTCCGGGTACCTGGTGGGGATAGAGTACTTGTCAAGACTGGCGCCAAGAGGAACCATAGCCTCAAAGGTTTTGTCGAGCTCAGCGGCGTCTCTGCAAAGCTCCGCCACAGAATGGCCCCATACTGTCTCTGCCCCCGACGCCAGTAAGAATGCTTTGATCCCCTTTTCCGCTGATTGCTGACTTAAAAAACAAGCGAGTCCATATCGCTTCCCTGTTATGACAAAATGAGCGTCATCGAGATCATGCTCTGCCTGACGCAACCAGCGAAGAGCAGTATCCAGCATCTCTTTTCTTTCTTTTGCACGAGGCATTCGAAAACCCATACGCGATACCTCCGATATCATTTCGCCATCTATGCAGGAAACCCTTTCCTGCTCTTCCTCATAAGTGGTTAGCCGATAACCTCAGCACTGGCGAGGCTGATGTCCCAAAGGCTGCAAGAAGCAATCTACTCAGGCCGTCTCCACAACGCCATGAGATCTACCGAGAAACCGGGAAAATCAGGGTGCACGAATTCGCCTACATCAAGGCCGGAGCTTCGCAGCACATAGAGGCCGTTCTGCAAGGCATATGCCTCAATAGTCTCATCATTCGGGTCAACTATCCAATAATGCGGTATACCCATCCGTTCATATATGTTCCTCTTTCTCAGACGATCTTTGGACCGGGTCCACCTGGAGAGAATCTCCACAACCAAATACGGGGCACCGTTTATTCGTGCCTCCTCTACAATTTGCCTATTCTCGCCGGGGATATAGACCAGGTCAGGTTGGATTACGTTGGTATCTGATAAAGTCACGTCGATTGGCGCATCAAATACCTCTCCTGCTAGGTCACGCAGGGCAAAGTAGTCTTCCAGAAGACGCTGCAAGCGCCTGGATACCCGCTGGTGATGGACGTATGGTGCCGGTTCCTTTACCAGCATGCCATCGAGGATCTCATAATGATAGCATTCCTCATTTGGCAACCTGAGGTAGTCCTCGTAGGTATACACCTTGTCAGTCATGTATTCAGGCCTGGCTTCCCTGATTACGCCAGTTGATTGCTCACTTGACTCCATGCCAAGATGACGCAAGACCTTTTCCGGGTCATAACGGTATTGTCTATTGGACAGTTGCACATAAGGGATCTTGGAGTTACGGGTGTAACGCCATATGGTCTCTACCGATAGCTTAAGTATGTCAGCAAGCTCCTGGGCGGTTATAAGCATGGGTTCCATGATGGCACCCTCCTTCCGCCCCAAACGTATCACATATGTCAACTAAACACAAGTTATGATAGGCATTAACAAGCGATCCTTTATATATAAAACCTCGCACATCCTACTTATCCAGCCTGGCCAGAATCATCAATTCTATTTCATCCATGAGAAGCGGACGGCGACCCCAATTCCCTGCAGTACCGCCCCAGATACGCTCTACACGGAATCCCGCTATGCGAAGCATCAGTGTTAGCTCCATTGCGGTGAAGGCTTTCTCTCGTACAATGGTTGATGATATGCTCTCGGGCAGCTCACGACTTATGTCATCGCTTATGATCGAGTCTACAGAGTGGACTTGGCACAAAGTGATGTTATCAAATCTGCCGGAAGCTACATCTTCATCGTTATATAGACGAATTGTTCTCAGAGCATTGAGTGCAGTCAAAAGAAACGGTCTTCCCGGGCGGAGAGCGGAAGCAATGCCCCTCAGTATTGAGATATCACGAACTGTGGCATCCTCACCTGCGTTCAGAAGGCCGAAAGCACCTTCACACAAGCATATGCAAGCATCGTAATGAGAATCCAACTTGAGCTCAGTCGCATCCTGCTGTATCCACTCGACACAAACCCCGGCCCGTTTCGCTGTGCGGGCCGCCTCTTTGAGCATTCCCTCGGATATATCTACACCGGTAACCTTGTATCCACGCCTGGCAAGTTCAATACTGTGTCGTCCGGTTCCGCATCCTACGTCAAGCACCGATGCTCCTGGCTCAAGTTCCATCACGTCGACGAGAAAGTCCACCTCTGCACAAGTGTTTCTAGTGAAAGGCTCATCCATATAATGCGGCGCATAGATATCAAAGAAGGCTTTCCATCCGCAGTTTGAGTCATGCTCTTCCAATGCTGTTTCCCCCTTATTCCGTAAGCTTCCGCGATCTGTTCATTCTACAGCTCTAAGCCTGTTCCTGCATAACTGTGAATCTCTTCACCTTATAGCCTGCCCATTGCTTCCCTGACGTTGACTTTCCCGCCCTATTTTCTTAATGACCACGGACATCAGATCCTCAGTAGTCGGAATGTTCATATTAGGAGGAATTATCTAATATGTATCGAACGGATAGGTTGGGATAGCGGAGGAATGATCTGCTACCCAAATACAATTCGGAGGTGAATTAAGTGAATTCTCTTTTAGTGATGGTTGTGACGTTCGTCTTGTATATCCTGGCGTACAACCTCTACGGAAAGAGGCTGGGTTCAAAGGTATTCTCACTGGCTGCGAAGAACATCACACCTGCTGAGAAACACAACGACGGCGTGGACTATGTTCCCACCAACAAGTTCATCCTTGCCGGTCACCACTTTACATCTATCGCAGGCACCGGACCTATCGTCGGCCCGGTACTCGGGGTAATATGGGGCTGGGTACCTGCACTGTTATGGGTGGTCTTCGGATCAATCTTCGCAGGCGCGGTACACGACTTCGGAGCTCTTGTCCTGTCAATGCGCCACGACGGCAGATCCATCGGCGATATCACAGGGTCAGTCGTGAACCCCCGCACAAGGTCACTCTTCTTCCTTATCATCTTCTTCTGTCTGTGGATCGTGATAGCGATATTTGCAATCCTCATGGCAAACCTATTTGTGCAATACCCGCAGTGCGTATTCCCCATCTGGACTGAAATTGCAATAGCCATGGGATTATCGTGGTATCTCTATCAGAAGAAGGGCAGCCTTGCCGTGGGATCCGTCGTAGCAATAGCTCTAATGTACTTGACTATCTGGCTCGGCCTCTACATTCCGGTCAGCCTTACACGACCCGTCTGGCTCGTAATTATCATGATTTACATTTTCTTTGCCTCAACCATGCCGGTACAGCGTCTGCTACAACCACGTGACTACATTAATGCGTTGGAGTTGGGCGTAGCAATGGTGCTTTTGGTCTTGGGAATAATCGTCCGGCCTCTCCCCATAGTCGCTCCTGCAGTGATATCGTCGCCTGCCGGTGCGCCTCCAATGTTCCCGTTCCTGTTTATCACTATTGCCTGTGGAGCAATATCCGGCTTCCACAGCCTTGTATCAAGCGGCACCAGCGCAAAACAGATTGATAAAGAGCCTTCTGCACTGGCAGTAGGGTATGGAGGCATGCTCCTTGAGGCTGCCCTGGCCACATTGGTAATCCTCGCAGTGACAACCGGTGTTTCTAAGGAAGCCTGGCTGACAACGTATGCCAACTATGCCACAGTTCCCACACTTCCCACATTTGCGGAAGGGGGCGCAAGGATCGTCGAAGCACTGGGTATCCCCAAAGCGCTGGCCATAAATATTCTGGCCGTATTCATGGTTAGCTTTGCCAGCACGACAATTGACACCGCTACTCGTCTGCAACGCTACGTAATTTCTGAATTTGGCGATAGCATCAAGCAGGATTGGCTGGGCAGTAAGTACATCGCAGCAGGAATCGCAGTCATCACTGCATACTTGTTGGCATTCCGAGGCAGCGCCAACGTAATATGGCCTCTCTTCGGCGCCACAAACCAGCTACTTGCAGGTCTCGCTCTTCTCGCAGTGACTGTATACCTCGCTGAAAAGAACAAGCCGATTCTCTACACCATGATCCCTATGATATTCATGATATTCATGACTACCTGGGGCATGGTGGGCAACTTCCGCAATTACCTTGCTGCAGGCAACACGCTTTTGGCTGTTATAGACGGGGTCATCATCATGTTGGAAATCTGGATGATTGCCGAGTCCATAAACGTGCTCAACAGAATAAGACAAGCGCGATTGGGCCTGCCGGCATAAGAAGATTCAAAATAGGGCTTGACATGGCATACGCACATCAGTATAATTATGCATAAATCATGTAACATTATGCGAAGGGAGTTGCGAGTAGTGAAAAAATCATTCTCTATGTTCTTGTTGTGCATTATACTTATTCTTACTATAGGATCTTCTGCTGTTATGGGTGCGAAGCCTGTTCTGAAAGTCGGAACAAGCGCCGATTTTCCGCCTTTTGAATTTCAAGATGAGAAAACCGGAGCTTACTTAGGGTTTGACATCGACCTGATCCGGGCTATCGGAGCTGCCGCCGACATGGAGGTACAGATCATAAATACGGCATTCGACGGTCTGATCCCAAGCCTGCTAACAGGTAATTTTGACTGCATCATGTCAGCAATGACCATTACTGACGAGCGCCTTAAGGCAGTGGCATTCTCAGATCCGTATTTCTCAGCAGGTCAAGTCATAGTGACTAAAGCTGATGACTCTTCCATTCAAGCCGTAGAAGATCTTGAAGGCAAGAAGATTTCGGTGCAAATCGGCACAACCGGCGACTTTGCAGCATCGGAAATCAAAGGCGCCACAGTCAAACGATTCAACATGGCGGTCAACGCTATCCAGGAAGTCAGAAAAGAGAGTGTCTCAGCGTGCATAATTGACCTGGCAGTGGCAGCTGAACTTTCCAAGGAATACGAGGACATCAAGTTCGGCGAGCCGTTCACCATGGAATACTACGGTATCGCTATCAAAAAGAATAATACCGAACTCATCAAGAAACTTAATCACGCACTGGCCTCTATCAAAGTTTCCGGGGAGTATGATAAGATATACGACAAATGGTTCGGAGCGAACTAACCCGACCACATATGGACCACATGTACGTATATCGAACTTGATCCATCGTGAACCGGTCACGACGGCCTCAAACCGCTGTGACCGGTCTTCATGCAATGGGAGATGATGGAGGAATTAATGTGACGCTTGACTTTTCGATAATCCCAGGCATCATGCCTGCTCTGCTCTTAGGCACACGCCTCACAGTTGAACTGGCGCTCATCGCGGTAGCAATCGGTCTTTTCATCGGATCCTTTGTCGGGATCGGCAGGATCGGCGGTAGCCGTATAGTACGCATAATCGCCGGTATCTACGTTGACTTCATCAGAGGTACGCCTCTATTGGTACAACTTTTTCTTGTCTATTTCGGTCTGCCTTCACTCATAGGTCGTCCTGTCCCTCCTTTTATCGCTGCAATTGCAGCCATGGGTATCAACAGCGGAGCGTATGTTGCAGAGATTGTAAGGGCAGGTATACAATCTATAAACAGAGGACAGATGGAAGCAGCGAGGTCAGTCGGATTGAGTTACTCTCAGTCCATGCGGTACATCATTTTCCCACAGGCCTTTCGACGAATCATACCGTCCTTGGGGAATGAGTTCATTGCGATGCTGAAGGATTCATCTTTGGTATCAGTCATAGCTTTAGAAGACGTGCTCCGCAAAGGGCAGGTCGTTATCTCAAGGACATTCAGGCCTTTTGAGGTGTACACGGTCGTAGCACTCATCTATCTGATAATGACATTGGTAATATCCAGGTTGGTAGCCTGGTCTGAAAAGAGGTTGAAGGTAGTTGATTAGAACTTGCGGACTGGAGAAATCTTTCGGAAGCAACCACGTGCTGTGTGGGATCGATGTCACTATCAAACCCCACGAGGTAGTCGTGGTCATAGGACCTTCCGGATCCGGGAAGAGTACATTCTTACGCTGCCTTAACCTCCTTGAGAAACCCACTGCAGGTCAGATATTTTTCCGCGGCCAGTGCATTACTGATCCGCATGTCAATGTAAACGAAGTGAGACGTGAGATGGGCATGGTCTTCCAAAGATTTAACCTCTTCCCGCACATGTCTGTGATAGATAACATCACTTTAGGACCTACAAAGGTGCGCGGTATCTCACTGGAAGAGGCAAAACAAACCGCCCGGGATCTCCTAAATAAGGTTGGAATCGCAGAAAAAGAGAATGCTTACCCGTCTGAGCTATCCGGCGGACAGCAGCAGCGTGTTGCCATAGCCCGAGCGCTCGCCATGAAACCAATGGCCATGTTGTTCGATGAAGCTACATCCGCCTTGGATCCGGAGATGATCGGCGAAGTGCTGGACGTCATCCGTACCTTGGCTGAAGAGGGCATGACCATGGTCGTAGTCACTCACGAGATGGGCTTCGCCCGCGAGGTAGGCGACAGGGTTATTTTTATGGACGAAGGTGTAATCGTAGAACAAGGCCCACCTGAGCAGATCCTGGGAAAACCGCAAAACCCGAGAACACAAGCTTTCTTGAGCAAGGTGTTATAGCAGCAAATGTAAAAAGCGCAACTAACAGTCTAAGGAGCAAATCCTGGCTCAAGCTTTGATAGCCGAGCTTTGGGATTTGCCTCCTGCCAATCTGTTAGCGTACAACCAGACCCTGACTCAACTGTTATCTTGATAACCAGTCTCAAGCCGCGGATGATCCAGGCTTAAACAAGCTCTTAAACACAAACGGGGCCCCCAGTGTAGCCCATACTGCTACCGCAGCGTAGCGTAACATGTCCCAAAATGCGGTGCCTGGGAAGACCGCTTTAAGGCCGTACCTGATACCCATCACCCCTGCCAAGCCGATAGCTATCTTGATGATATGCACCGGAACGGTTGCACGAACATCATGCTTTACGTACTCATTCTCCAGTGAGTATCCGACCCCTGCCCCGGCCATAAACCCCAACACTTGAGCAACTTCCTTAGTAAACGCAGGATTAAAAAGCACAGATAGAGCAAACACGAGACCGGGAGCAATTACAGAGACTGCCAGCGCAAAACCGACTCGTTCCTTACCCCTTGGGCCTGATGTGCGCACGCGGTTCTCGATCTCTGCGTACAAATACGCAATAGCTACGCCCAGCACAGCTCCAACCAGGACATCTGTAGGATAGTGAACTGTAGCGTAGACTCGTGTAAAAGCTACGAAGACGACGACCACAATTCCTGCAATTGTTAACCACTTCTCTCCAACCCTACGCGCTAAGTATGTCCAAAATGTGGACGAAACCTGGGCATGACCGCTGGGAAACGAGTACCCCGTTCCCGTCAACTTCAAGTATTCAGGCGCATCAAGGTGTGGGAACACCACATAAGGCCTGAGTCGACAGAAAATGAACTTAATCCCTACGTTTATGTAGTTGGAGATTGATAGTGCTATGGCTAAGCTGAAACCCAGCGATTTACTGATACACCAGTAGAGTATCGGTATTACTGCCATGTAGAATGCAGTTGAACCTAGGTCCGTTATTGCCTTGATAATCCTGTCAAGTCCGGGAGTTGCTATACTTCTGAGAAACTCGAACACAGCAACGCTATCCAAGAGAAGCCACCTCCTCAATGATAGGCATCTACCTAACCTATGATGCTTCTGACTGATCGGAGCAGATTCTCGCCCATGATTCCCTTTATCGCAGGCTCAGAGTAACCCCGGGCAGCCAGTTCGTCTGCTATCCTCGGAAGCTGTGACACATCCTTCAGCTCATCAGGAAGTTGTTCGAACGGTAAACCATCGAAGTCTGAGCCCAAAGCTACATGCTCCGCACCAATAAGCTCAGATAGATAATCAACATGATCCGCAACCCCTGCAAGAGACCGCCTTCCTTCACCAAGGAAGTATCCTGCAAAATTTACGCCTATGACCCCGCCCTTTTTGGCGATAGCTTTAGCCTGGTCGTCAGTGAGGTTTCGCGGATGGGAACAGAGCGTTTTCGAGTTGGAATGTGAGGCGATCACAGGCCGTTTTGAAACCTCCATCACATCCCAGAAACCGGCCTCGGATAGGTGTGACACATCCACGACCATACCCAATCTGTCCATCTCCTCCACAACCTTGACACCGAACCTGGTCAGCCCCCCGCCTGTCCGTCCCTCGAAAGCCCCGTCTGCAAGCTCATTTCTAAGGCTCCACGTGAGAGTCATCAACCTGACGCCCAGCCGGTAGAATATCCGTAAGAGCTCGATTCGGCCGTCCAGGGCCTCTCCGCCTTCTATGGATAAGAGAGCCGCGATTTTCCCTTCTTCGCGCGCCCGGTCTACATCTTTCCCGGCTGTAGCGAACACCATCTTATCGCTGTTATCTTCGATTTCTCTGTAGAACGCGTCCACATATTGAAGTGCTCGCCTGGCTCCCCCGCCGGGCAAGTACTCAGACGATACATAGATGGCAAATATCTGGCTTGAAACCCCAGCCTCTGTCATGCGCGGAAGGTCAAGCTGCCCTCCCTTATCCCTATCCGCCAGTCTACGACGTCCTTCAACGACATCCATGAGCGTATCACAGTGTGCGTCCATTATGAACATACACTCACACCTCCGATTACTTGTACAATTGGCACATAATGAGTATATCACTAGATCCTAGGAGAGACGCAATTACTCTATGTGAGTCTGACGTTGTCCGGAACCTATGTCCAAAGTATAGTAAAGATGGGTATAATAAGAATTGACATCAAAGAATGTTGATCAGCATAGATGACTGAGAGGAGCATCACCATGTCTGTAACACAGCTTCCCGCCTGGCAAGCCTTGACAGCACATCAACAGCAGATAAGAAGCTTACATATGCGCCAACTATTCGAGTCTGACCCAAAACGATTCAAGCGGTTCTCTGTCCGGTTCGAGGACTTACTTTTCGATTACTCCAAGAACCGCATTACGGAAGAGACCATGTCTTTATTGCTCGAGCTCGCCGGGCAGGCCGCACTGCCTGATAGAATACAGGCGATGTTTAACGGTGAGAGAATCAACACCACTGAAGGTCGTTCAGTGTTACACATAGCTTTGCGGAATCGATCCAACCGTCCTATTTTCGTGGACGGTAAAGATGTGATGCCTGAGGTAAACGCAGTCCTAGCCAAAATGCGCATCTTCTCCGAAGCTGTACGCAGCGGTGAGTGGAAGGGTTACACCGGAGCCTCTATCACTGACATTGTCAATATCGGCATCGGCGGATCAGATCTAGGCCCCCGTATGGTCACGCATGCGCTTAAGCCCTATGGGCACGACCGTTTGCGAGTCCACTTCGTATCCAATGTTGATCCTACGGACATCACTGAGACGCTAAAAGACCTCAAACCTGAAACGACTCTGTTTTTGATCGCTTCCAAAACATTTACCACTCAGGAAACCATGATGAACGCGTATACAGCACGGAAGTGGTTTCTCGATCAAGCCCACGATGAAGCGACTGTGGCGAAGCACTTTGCTGCTATTTCCACTAACCAAAAGGCAGTTGAAGCCTTTGGAATTGATCGTGAAAACATGTTTGTGTTCTGGGATTGGGTCGGCGGGCGATATTCACTCTGGTCAGCTATCGGACTCTCAATCGCACTTCATATCGGAATGGACAACTTCGACGCACTCTTGACAGGTGCACACAAGGTGGATGAACATTTTCGCACCGCTCCACTTGATCAGAACATCCCTGTAATCATGGGACTGCTTGGCATCTGGTACAACAACTTCTGGGGGGCGGAGAGTCATGCTATCCTACCTTACGATGAGTATCTGACATACTTCGCTGATTACTTGCAGCAAGCCGACATGGAAAGTAACGGCAAGCGCGTTACCAAGGCAGGCGATACCGTAGATTACCAAACCGGACCGATACTTTGGGGACAACCGGGCACGGGCGGCCAGCATGCCTTCTATCAGTTAATTCACCAAGGCACGAAACTGATTCCATGTGATTTCCTGGCTGCAGCCGAGAGCCATAATCCCAACGGAGATCACCATACTGTTCTGATCGCTAACTTCTTGGCACAAACCGAAGCGCTCATGAAAGGCAGAACCCCTGAAGAGACACGTGCGGAGCTCATAGCACAGGGCTACTCAGGGGAAGCCTTGGAAACGCTCACCGCAGCCAAGACGTTTGAAGGGAGCAAACCTACCAACACGTTCTTGTACAGGAAGCTGACCCCTGAAACGCTGGGTATGCTTATCGCCCTTTACGAACACAAGATCTTCACACAAGGCGCAATCTGGAACATAAATAGCTTTGATCAAATGGGGGTTGAATTAGGCAAACAGCTCGCCAAGGCAATTCTGCCTGAGTTGAGCGATGAAAAGCTCGCAATCGACCATGACAGCAGTACTAATGGATTGATCAATGCATACAAGCACATGCGCGACATGCGCCGGCCTATTGCACATTAGGCCGCATGTGAAGGGATTCCGGAGCATCTAGCCGAATAACTCAATACCAGACCTACTAAGGAGGATCATCATGGCAGATGTCCCGACGGAACTCTCTCAACATACAATCAAGGTCTTCTCGGAAAATGCTGATGAGAGCCAAAGCGAACCCATGTCAGCATACATGAGAAACTTGTTCCCCTTTCTTGGCATTAAGTCTAAGGACCGAAAGGAACTACAGAGAGAAATCGCTGAGAAAACCGGGTATACGAAAAAGCCGTTTTCCGAAGAATTCGTCCGCTCTCTCTGGCGACTTCCGGAGAGAGAATACCAATATTTTGCTATTGATTATCTCATCAGTAAGAGCAGAACCCTTGAGCGGGATCATATAAACCTTGTACAGGAGCTTATTACATCGAAATCCTGGTGGGATACGGTAGATGCTCTCGCCAGTAACGTAGTAGGCAGACTATGTTCGAAGTATCCGGACATACAACGTAAAGAAATACTGCAGTTCTCTGAGAGCGACAACATCTGGCTGATACGCACTTCCATCCTATTTCAACTCAAGTATAAAGACAAAACCGACACCAATCTGCTTGCAACAGTAATAGAGGAAAATGCAGGAACCGGAGAGTTCTTCATCGATAAGGCTATAGGCTGGGCATTAAGGCAATATGCAAGGACGGATGAAGAATGGGTACTGGAGTTTCTGAACACCCACACTCTTGCCCCGCTCAGCGTCAAAGAAGCAGGGAAGCATTTAAAACATATCTGACATAAACTTGGTTGATCATGGGAGGCCGAAATTCCAATGATGAAAACCTGGCCTCACAAAACCGACGCCAAAATCTGACTCGCCAAGACTACAAATACCAGAGCAAACGGATAAGCTGCTGCATACGGAGCAGCCACTTCATCACTGTCTGCAGCAGTGATAAGCGCCCCTAAGGCCGGTGTACTTGTCATCCCGCCGCATATCGACCCAAGAGCATCCGGAAGACTGAGCTTGAATACCCATGTAGCCAAGATGAACCCTATGCACATAGGAATAAGAGTTACGAGAGCTCCACCAAGGAATAGGAGCCAGCCATACCTCGCCACTGTTTCCACGAAACCGTGACCTGCAGCAACCCCTGCACCTGCAAGAAAAAGCATAAGTCCTACTTCCCGCATTACATTAAGCAGCCTACTCGAAGGCCTGAGAGACCACGTCCCGATCCCACCGAAGTGCCCTACAATGAGTCCTGCCATAAGAGGCCCACCCGCAAGGCCCAGGCTTATCCCACCGGTGCCCGGAATCCAGAACCGAATCCGCGCAAGTACAGTTCCAAGAGCCAGGACTGCCATGAGGGACAGCATGCCAAGCTCATCAAATGCCCGTCTCTGTCTACCAACGAGAGACTCTAATCTATCTAATTCAAATGAAGGACCGACTGCACGAATAACGTCCTTGTGTTCAAATACGGTTTGAGCTGTAGGAACAAACTCAACTCCTGCTCTTCTTATCCTAGTTAGCATAACTCCGTATTTCTCGTGAAGGGCAAGGATTGCAGGTGTTTTCCCCACGACGGCAGCACACTCCAAAACAAAATCTCGCACTTCCACGCCGGGTTGATTCATTTGTACTGAAGTGTAAGGCCCTACCATTTCTTCAATTCTCACAAGGGCTTCTTCGGTACCGACTGCTCGTATCACATCACCCTCCAGTAGAACAGTCTCACTAAACGCAGGGAGAACCTGATTACCCTTTCTAACCCGAGAAATCACTGCCCCTGTAGAGGCTGCTATATCAAGTTCCGACAAGGTTCTACGAAATACGGCAGGCTCTGATATGACAAAATCCCTTACGATGAGATTTGTCTGTACCGGCCCTTCTGCTGTGTGAGACAGCATTTCCATCTCACTTTTGAGATCCCTCCCAAGAAGCCGCGGAACAGTCTGGACAAACAGCACGACTCCTACGACCCCGAAAGGGTATGCTATTCCGTACCCTATGGACACTGCGCTATCCTGTGTGACCTCCAGCGCAGCAGCAAGTCCTGGCGTTGTGGTCAAAGCTCCTGTATAGATACCTGCTGACAAAGCCCCGGGGATGGAAAGCAGTTTCGAAAACAGAGCTACGGCAATAGCGCTTGAGCCGACAATAGCTATGGCAATGGCTCCGTAGGACATGGCATTCCGTTTGAGATTTCTGAAAAACCTGGATCCGGCGGTAAGGCCGACTGCTCCCACAAAGAGGGCAAGGCCCAGATCCCGAATGAGTGATGGGATTTCATAACCAAGATGACCAAAGTAGAGGGCAGCAAGCAGCACTCCGGATGTCCCAAGATGGATGCCTTTTATCTTTATGCCGCCGAGAAAGTATCCGACCGTCGCGAGAAGGAATAAGATTTCAAGTGTCCCACGCATATGCACCAATCCACCCTTCCGATAAATCCTTGCCGATTCTGGCATTAACCTTCCCAGTATTGACAATCCATCAGGTTCCGGGCGCCTTACAACTCACTAAAGTAGAGTTCGTTTGGGACTTTCATCGATACCGGCTACCGCCGTGTACGAAGGGCTTCTCCAGAAGGTGCAATATATTATCTGTTTCGAAAACTACAATATTTTCCCCTATTCTCCATAAAAACCCGGTTTCCTGCTCCAAAAAATAACACGGGTCATGGCTCATCACTGAAGTTCAAGGAACTACATGCTAACAGTTGAATTATTAGGTGCGCATTGCATTGAGAAGGAATTTTTGTGAGCAAACCAGAACTCTTTATCCAAGGGTATAAGTATTCAAAAAAGCATATGAAGGAGCTCCTAAATAATGAGAAATTACTTTAGATCCATAGGCGCTGCCAAACGACTAGCCCGAACCGCTACCGGCATCTTTGTCAAAACCCCAACCGAGGACTTGCAAATGACAGTCCTTGCAGACAATCTAGTAAGAGTAATAATGAGAAAGCAAGCTCAATCCTGTGCCAAGCTCCCATCGTGTGCTGTAATAAAGCATGAGTGGCCCGGTGTTGATGTGGAGATTAAGGAAAGTCCTACTGATATCAGTATTATCACCGGAAAACTCCATGTGCGTATCAGCAAATCCCCTATTAGGGTGGGATTCTATCGTCCGGACGGCACCCCGATTTGCCTGGATACCCCCAACTCAGGGATGGGTTGGACAAGAAACGGTGCAGCATGCTTCAAGACTCTTCCGGTAGGTACCAGATTCTATGGATTCGGGGAACGAACAGGTTACCTGGATAAGCGCGGAACAGCTATGACGCTCTGGAATACAGATACCACGCTTCATACCCCTTCCACCGACTCTCTTTACGTCTCTATTCCGTTTTTCATCGGATTCAATCAAGGCCATGCCTATGGGCTGTTCCTTGATAGCCCGGGGAAGTGCACTTTTGATATGGGCAAAACCTTCCCTGACAAGTATATGTTCACGACGGCAGATGAAAAATTGGATTATTATTTTTTCGCCGGACCTGAAATTCGAGATGTCGTAGAACAGTATGCAGAACTCACCGGAACAATGGAACTACCTCCCCTCTGGGCACTGGGATATCACCAGTCCAGGTACAGCTACTGTCCTCAGGACGATGTGGAAGAAGTCGCAAAAACCTTCAGAGCACAGGACATCCCCTGCGATGCCATATACCTTGATATCCACTATATGGACGGTTATCGCGTTTTCACATTCGATCAAGAGACTTTCCCGGATCCTTCAGGTCTTATCACTCGTCTCAAGGATATGGGTTTTAAAGTGGTTACTATTATCGATCCCGGTGTAAAGATAGATCCCAAGTACAAAATATATGAAGACGGTATGAAACAAGACTGCTTCGTCAAACTCCCTGATGGCGAATTATTTGAAGCAGAGGTCTGGCCCGGCCGTGTAGTGTTCCCTGATTTCCTCAAAGAGAAGGCGAGGACCTGGTGGGCAAACAACCATAAGACGTTGTTTCGTGCCGGAGTCCGCGGAATCTGGAATGACATGAATGAGCCGTCCTGTTTCGATACTGAGTCAAAAACCATGGATCTTGACGTGCTCCATGGTGAGCCCGGCATGGAAGTTAAGCATGCTGCAGTCCATAATGCTTATGCCAATTTCATGAATGAGGCTACTCATGAAGCTTTCAGAACCCTATTGCCCGGGACAAGGCCTTTCGTAATCACTCGTGCAGGATATTCCGGTATTCAGCGCCTTGCCTGTGTATGGACAGGTGATAATGCAAGTTGGTGGGAGCATCTCTTGCTATCAATTCCCATGTGCCTTAACCTGGGACTTTCCGGGATTCCTTTTGTCGGCGCAGATGTGGGAGGATTTCAGTTTGATACAGACCCTGAACTCCTCACCAGGTGGACACAGTTAGGGACTTTCATTCCGTTCTTCCGAAACCACAGCGCAGTGGACACCTGCCGTCAGGAGCCGTACTTACTTGATGAGCCTCACAAATCTATCTGTCGAGATTTCATCAAACTAAGATATAAGTTGATTCCGTACATTTACACCGTGATGCGCAAAGCAGCAACTTCAGGGACTCCTATCATGCGACCGCTCGTCTTTGAATTCCCTGAGGATCCGAAAACCCACGGAATCTTTGATCAGTTCATGTTGGGGCCAAGCATTATGGTAGCACCGGTCTATCAACCTGAAACTAAGTGCCGTCAAGTGTACCTTCCAAAAGGTGAATGGTTCGATTTATATACACACAAAGTTATTACGGGGAATCGTTATGTTCTTGCAGATGCCCCACTGGAGAAGATCCCTGTCTTTCTTAGAGAAGGAGCTATTATTCCCATGGGAAGGGAAATGAACTTCGTGGGAGAGCATGAGCAAACCCTTGGGGTTATCGACATATGTCCTTCACGGAACGCCCGATCAGGAAAGTTCAGCCTATATGTGGATGACGGAGAAACTCAGGACTATCGTCTGGGCCACTTCGGGTTCATTCACATATCGTATGCCGTAACGCAAGACGGCAGATTCAGTAAACTAAGAATCTCTATTGATACAGAAACACAGAACAATAACTACTGTGCTTCACTCCCCGTAGAGAGCATTAGGATATGGGACTTCGCCCAGCCTCCGGTTAAGGTCAGCGTGAACGGAACCGGAGTTCAGCCGGTAGAAGGCAAATTGGATCATGCCATGCGAGAACTGAAGAAACAACAAGGCTACTATCTTGATAAAGACTCAAACCAACTTTACATAGGAGCATACAAGAGTTCAGATAATATAAAGGTTGAAGTTGTATGGATAGACTGATGAACTGAAGGATGAGGCACTCAAAGGCGCAAAGGAGTATTCATATGGACATAAATGTCTTCAATCTGCAGTTTAAAGAAAGAATTAACTTAGAATTAGAAGACCTTCTCTCCCAAAAAGCCGAAATACTAACGATACCAAGTAAAACCACATTCTTGTATCAATACGAAGATTTTAATTCACTGTATTTCATTAGAAAAGGCAGAACATGCCATTATATGTTAGATGAGAGAGGTGTCCAAAAAATCCTCTATACACTGAATAGAGGCTGGTTCTTTGGAGAAATTGCTGCAATCTTAAATATTCACTATACATCTTTATTCAGTTTTGCAGAAGAAGACACGATAATATATAAACTCAATTCTATTCAGTTTAAGGAGCTTATGGATAGTTCAAAAGTATTTCGTGATTCGTTAATGAGCTGCATCTGTTACAAACTTATTTCACTAAGATATGAAATCGAGAATCTGGTATTTAATTCAACAAGAGACAGACTGATTAGGTACTTATGTATGAATGTTGATGAAACAGACGTCGAGGACGGAAACTGGTTGAATCAAAGATATCGAAAAACTCATTACGAGATAGGAATTGTCATAGGCACTACAAGAGTGAGCGTAAGCAGATTGATAAGGGACTTACGAGATGAAGGGATTATTAGAATAGTCAATAATGCCATTCAGATAAATAAAGACTTCTATGAAAAAACCGTAGAAAGCTTTATGCATAAAACTTCTCTGGCTCAGAAAAGGAAAGGCAACCAACCCGATACATCATAAAACAAGATAATCAGGAGGCTGCCTTTGTTGCAATTTATTGTCCTACAAGACGGTTATTTAGTCATTTGAAGGACGTACTGATTCTCATACATCCCTGATGTTATTTATACTCTTCATTGAAGAAATCCAGAGCAACACCAACCATAGTTTTTATACCGGCAGCAATAGCCTTCTCGTCAGTATAGAAATATGGAGAATGTGTGGCGCCGTATTCTTTTCCTAACGTTCTGGCTCCGAGTCTTATGAATACGCCTGGTTTGTTTTCTTTCAAAAACGCGAAATCCTCACCGCCCATTGCAGGCGTGTTAAGGTTTA
>CZCA01001194.1_pt1 | contig 25046 bp, 21 predicted proteins | sample 591981 | NCBI WGS metagenome assembly CZCA01 (sample SAMEA3556810, study PRJEB10932) | anaerobic digester metagenome
ATCCGCGCCAAAGTCGACGCGGTCATGCCGATCCCGGTCGCCGACGAGCTGCTCACGCCGATCCTGGCGGTGATGCCGCTGCAAATCTTCGCCTACGAGATGGCCGTGCGTCGCGGCGCCGACGTCGACCAGCCGCGCAACCTGGCGAAGAGCGTGACGGTGGAGTAGAGGGGAGCAGGCGTAAAAAGTCACGCGTCAGGCGTCATTTCCCAAGCATTCAAGGCCTGACGTGTGACTTGGCATGTCAAGTTCTTCCTTACTCCGGCGTTTCCAAATACATCTTGGAGGCGCCATGTGTGGTAGTCAGCTTATGGGGCAGGCCTAGCTGACGGAACAGGCGAATCGCAACATCATTGTCGGCCTGAAAGACTGCCAGAATCGTCTTGACCCCCATCCGTCGCGCTAGCAGCACCATGCAACGCAGCAATTCAGCGCCAACGCCCTGCCCCTGATAGTCGTCGCGCACGACGATGGCTGCCTCCGCTTCAGGCGCATCTGGTCGACCGAAAGGCCGCGCCAATCGCACGACGCCGACAATGGCAGCAGCGTCTCCTTCGCCAGCCAGCGCGACGACGGCGCCAGCCGCCGTCCGGTTGTCGACAGCCGCCAGTTCGCGCGCGCGGCGACTGACCTCCTGCGGCGGCAGGTGATCGGTGATCATGTGAAAGCGACGCCAGCGCGACTCAGGCGACAACTGATAAAACAACTGCTCCAACAAAGGCGCATCGGAGGGCTTCATCAGTCGCAAGGTGAGCGCTTCACCGTTGCGCGTCCGAAAAGTGCGCGGCAATCGGCGTGGCCAACGAAGTGATAAACGCATGGCTCTCCTTGGTGCAAGCACCGTTCTGCATAGCCCCGGTTCTGTATAACTCCGGTCAGTACGCACAGGCCCACTGTGACGATCAACCGAACAAATGTGAAGGCGTCTCAACCTGAGCGAGTGACGCCAGCGGCAGGCAGGGTGGAGCGGCTAGGTTGGCGCACAGCAGGCGCAACGCCGCGCTGTTAGCGAGTGCGCCAACCGCCACGCTGCGCATCCCGGCGCGTTGGGCAGCCTCAATGCCGTGGATGCTGTCCTCGATCACTAGACAGTTTGCTGGAGCAACACCTGCCACTGCGGCGCAGCGCAAAAAGATGGCCGGATCAGGCTTGCCTTTGGGCAGGTGTGTGCCGGTGACCAGCGCCAGGAAGTAATCACCAATGTCGAGCGCGCGCACCATTGCGGTAATGTTCGCCATCGACCCCGACGAGCCAACCACCTGCACGACTCCTCGCTGGCGGAAATGCTTCAGCCACGCCATGACGCCAGGCAGTGGCTGCAAGGCGCCTGGCGTCAGCAATGCCCGGAAATCTGCCTCTTTTTCATCCGATACACGTTGAATTGTAGCAGGATCGGCTGCGTCGAAATGTTTGGTAAGGATTTCGGCATTGTTGCGTCCGAACTCCTCGATGAACGTATGATAAGTGTAGGGAATGCCGTAGCGATCCATGATCGCCTGCCACGCCCGATAATGTAGCGCCGCTGAATCAGCCAGCGTGCCGTCGAGGTCCCACAGAACAGCTTGGATGGTCACACATTGATTCCGTTTCTACGTTCAGAGTAATTTCTACGTTCAAAGTGAATAGTCAAAGTGAATGGTCAAGATGAATGGTTATCGGAAGCAAGTCTATCATGGACGCTGTCGATTTGACAGGTGCGGACGCCGCCTCTATACTTTCCGACGCTTGATCAGGTGTTGCACCATCAGGTCGAGAGTCTACAAGCAACTTATGAAAGGAGTATCCATGCTCACTCACGTCCGCATCAGACATCGTCGACGCCAACCAGTTTCGAGCCTGTCGCTAGCGGCTGCCTCCGTCGTTATGACTTCCTTCAGTGTTATGACCTCCTCCTGTTGCCTCTGTTGTTGCACCTCCTGTTGTCGCTAAACGCGATTAGGCGCCGTCTGATCTGGCGCTGTGTTTCATCTCTGCCTACTAACTGAATCTAGTTGAAACGCACTCGCTGCTATCCGGCGAGCCTGTTTTGTATACAGCGCGCTGACTGCCATCCGGCAGGCGCAGGTGCGTTGATGACAATATCTACAATTTGTCTTGCATAAAATAAGTTCTTGGCAACCACAAGTGATAAAGGAGCCTTCCCATGAGCAACTACAACGGCTATGCCCGCCCCGATGTGCTGGTTTCGACGGAATGGGTGAGCGCCCATCTCGATGACCCGACCATCCGCCTGGTTGAGAGCAACGAAGATGTGCTGCTCTACGACACTGGCCACATCCCTGGCGCGGTCAACATTGACTGGCACAACGACCTCAACGACCCGTTGGTGCGCGACTATATCGACAGTGCGCAGTTCGCCGCGCTGCTCAGCCGCCACGGCATCACGCCGGCAACGACAGTGATCTTCTACGGTGACAAAAACAACTGGTGGGCGGCGTATGCGTTTTGGGTCTTTCAACTCTTTGGCCACACCAACGCCAAACTGCTCAACGGCGGTCGCGCCAAGTGGGTGGCGGAAGGGCGACCGTTGACGCGCGAGACGCCAACATACGCCCCGTCGGATTATCCACAGCCGGTGCGCGATGACAGCCGCATCCGCGCCTTCCGCGACGATGTGCTGGCGCATGTGCAAGCAGGGCGACCGCTGGTGGATGTGCGCAGCCCTGGCGAGTACAAAGGCGAATTGCTGCACATGGCCGACTATCCGCAGGAGGGCGCGCTGCGCGGCGGTCACATTCCCGGCGCCAGGAACGTGCCGTGGGCGCGGGCAGCCAATCCCGATGCAACCTTCAAGAGCGCCGAAGAACTGCGCGCGATCTACGAAGTCGAGCAGGGGCTGAAGCCAGAAGACGACATCGTGGCCTACTGCCGCATCGGCGAACGCAGCAGCCACACCTGGTTCGTGCTGACCTATCTGCTGGGCTATCCACACGTGCGCAACTACGACGGCTCGTGGACAGAGTGGGGCAACGGCGTGCGGCTGCCAGTTGAGCGGTAGTCCCTGCGCTGCCGACGCCGGACAAAAAAAGTCCCGCCAACTGTGGATTGGCGGGACTTTTATTTTAGGTGAAAGCCCCGAGGCTGGGAGCCTCATGAGCTTTCGGTGGCCGGTGAGAAGGCACCGGCATCGGAACAACAGCGCATCTGTACTATCCGCCATTTTGCTGAAAGAAGGGTGAAGTGATCCTAAAAGCCGGATGAGAGACGCGCTCAATTGTTCCACAATCGACTGAGAACTTGCGCCTGCTAGGGTAAAATGGTCAGGCGACGCCGGCCATGCTCGACGTCGCCGACGCTTTCTCACCACGTCAACCCAAGTTCAGCCGAGGCAACCTATGTTCAAATCAAACGGCGATACACCGTATTATCAGTTGTATATCAACGGTCAGTGGCGCGCCCCGCTTGCTGAGCAATATCGCCCCACGATCGATCCCTCCACCGGCGAAACGCTGGCGATGATTGCGCAGGCGGATATCGAGGATACGCGGCTCGCCATCCAAGCCGCCCGCAACGCCTTCGACGACGGCTACTGGGCGCACATGGCGCCAGGCGAACGGTCGCGGCTACTCCACGCCCTGGTGGACGCCATCGAGGCGCGGCAGGATGAGATCGCCGACGCAGAGATGCGCGATGGCGGCTGTACGTGGCGCAAGGCGCATCTGCTTGACATCCCGGTCGGGCTGATTCACTTTCGTCACTTTGCCAAGCTCGCGGACATGGAGCCGTTGGAACCCGTGCCGCAGATCACCTTTCCGGCGATGTCATACAACTTCGTCGTGCGTGAGCCAATCGGCGTCTGCGGGCAGATCATCCCGTGGAACTTCCCCTTCCTGATGGCGGTCTGGAAGATGGCGCCAGCGCTGGCGGCAGGCAACACTGTCGTCATCAAGCCAGCCACCTTCACCCCCTTGAGCCTGCTCAAAATGACCGAGATCATTCACGACACCGGGTTGCTGCCACCGGGCGTCTTCAATGTCGTCACAGGGCCGGGGCAGGTAGTCGGGCCGGAAATCTGCACCAGTCCGCTAGTGGACAAGATCGCGTTCACCGGCAGCACCGAAGTCGGGCGCGAGATCATGCAGCAGGCTGCCAGCACAATCAAGAAGGTGACGCTGGAGCTTGGCGGTAAAAGCCCGAATATCATCCTGGAGGATGCTGACCTTGACCTGGCGATCGACGGCAGCCTGTGGGCGACCTTCATGCACAACGGGCAGGCATGTGAATCGGGCACGCGGCTCTTTGTACCGGCGAGCATCTACGATGAGTTTGTCACCCGCCTGGTGGAGCGCGCCTCCAAACTCAAACTCGGTCTCTCCAGCGATGGCGAGACCGATCTCGGCCCCTTGATCTCCGCAAGCCAGCTCAAGAGCGTCGAGGAATATATCAGGCTGGGCATCGAGGAAGGGGCGACGCCGATCCTGCTTGGCAAGCGCCCAGATGACCCGGCGCTGCAAAATGGCTTCTTCCTGTCACCGACAATCTTCACCAATGTCGATAACTCGATGCGCATTGCCCAGGAAGAGATTTTCGGCCCAGTGCTCTGCGTCATCAAGTACGATGGGCTGGAGGACGCTATCCGTATGGCGAACGACACGATCTACGGGCTGGCGGCAGGCGTGTGGAGTCGCGATGTCGACACGGCGATCAGCGTGGCGCGGCGCATCCAGGCCGGCACTGTCTGGATCAACGACTACCACATGATCAACGCCGAGGCGCCCTTTGGCGGCTACAAGCAGAGTGGCATTGGGCGTGAGCTGGGGACATGGGGTCTAAAGGAATATCTGGAGATCAAGCATATTCACGTGCCCCTCAACAATGCGCGCAGCGGCAAATTCTGGTTCGACATCGTCGCACCGCAGATCGTGGACTGAGCGATCCCCAGGGACAGAGAGAGTGGAGATAAAGCGATCAGGAGATTGACGCCACAGCCGGCGCCTGCTGCACAATCCAGTCTGCCATCTCCATTTGCACAATCACTCAATCGCTTCACCTCTAGAAAACCTATCATCACAGCGGTGCGCCGGCCGGGCGCACCGCTGTTTTTGTCGGCAAAATGTCGGGCAGTGTTACGGAGTCAGCGGGCAAGCTGTGGTATAGTGGCGGCTGATCTGTTGACTGCCTTATGTCCAAGCCACATGCCAAGGCAGTAGCTGCAACTTTGATGAGACAAATGAAATGGAAAGCTGAATGATGTGGATGACGTTTCTGTTGATTGCGGGTGGCCTGACTATTTTGGTGCTCGGCGCTGAAATCCTGGTACGGGGTGCAAGTCGGTTGGCCGCTGCACTCGGCATTTCGCCGCTGGTTATCGGGCTGACGATTGTAGCTTTTGGCACCAGCTCACCGGAACTGGCTGTTAGCCTACAGTCGGCGCTGACCGGCCAACCCGATCTGGCCGTCGGCAACGTTGTCGGCAGCAACATCCTCAACATTTTGCTCATCTTGGGGCTGTCGGCGCTGATTACGCCCTTGCTGGTGGCGCAGCAACTGGTGCGGCTAGATGTGCCGATCATGATCGGTGCATCGATCTTGGTGTGGGCATTGGCGCTGAATGGCGCAATCAGTCAATGGGAAGGGGCGGCGCTCTTCGCTCTGATGCTGGCCTATCTTGGTTTTTTGCTCTGGCAGAGCCAGCGCGAGCGCAACGCCGCCGTGGAAGCCGAGTACACCCAGGAATTCACTGCAACGGAACCCAAAACCATCAGGCGGAATCTACTCAACGGGGTGTTAGTGCTTGTCGGCCTGGGATTGCTCATCTTGGGGTCGCGCCTCTTTGTGCAGGGCGCCAGCGACCTGGCGCGTGCGTTCGGACTGAGCGAGCTAGTCATCGGCCTGACGATCGTGGCGTTGGGCACCTCCTTGCCAGAGGTGGCGGCGTCGCTGATGGCAGCGTTCAAGGGAGAGCGAGACATTGCTGTGGGCAATGTCGTCGGCAGCAATATCTTCAACGTGCTGACAGTGCTGGCGCTGACGGCGTTGGCTGCACCCGGCGGCGTGCCCGTCTCCTCCGGCGCGCTCAACCTGGACATTCCCTTCATGGTGGCTGTAGCCATCGCCTGCCTGCCTATCTTTTTGACTGGCCACACCATTGCGCGTTGGGAAGGGGCCATCTTCCTGGGGTATTATGTAGCGTACACAACCTACCTGTTACTGGATGCAACGAACCACCCCAACGCTACGCAATACTTCAACTTTATGCTGTTCTTCGTAGCGCCACTCACCGTGTTGACGTTGGTGGTGAGCCTGGGGCGCGAGCTAAATCGACGACGCCTCGGAACTGCCATCTCCACAGCGGGCAAATAGCTGACGCCCAGGCTGCTCCGCCGCGCCTCACGAGATATCGATGAAAACCTGACCGTCGCGCACTTTGACGGGATATGTCTTCAGTGGTTTTTCGTCACGCAAGGCATTCAACAGTTGGATGCCGGGGGGAAAGTTGGCCCATTGTACGACTGCGCCCGTCCGTACATCGAAACGGGCGCGGTGAAACGGGCACTGAATCTGGCAGCCCTCAACCAGTTTGCCACCGTCCAGCGGGGCGAAAGTGTGACTGCAGTAACGCTGGGTGGCGTAAAAGCCATCCTCCAGATGATAGACAATGACACTCTCCTTGCCGACGAGGAAGAACTCCTTATCGCCTACCGCAATTTTATCCGTGGTGCACACTACCTGCTCAGACATACAACCTCCCCAACATAGCGCGGCATGAAACCGATGGATCGGCCTTATTTTGCGGCAGGCGACTTGTCAAGGAGTTGCGGCAAGAGCCGCGATGAGTTGCGACGCGATTCCGGGAGCAGCTATTCCGGGAAAATCAGCGCTACCAACACACCTAGCACCAACAGGTGCATGGTCTGATCGACGACGATGCGGACAGTCTCGTTCTGCGTCTGATTGATGGCGCGCCCCCAGTGTTGTGCCAGATTGAAGCCATCGATCAACCAGTGCGTCAACAATGTCAACATAAAAAGCAGCCCAAGCTGTGCAGGCGCGGCAGTGCGTCCGCTGCCAAGCCAGGCGATCAACACGAGCGTGCTGGTATAAACCAGACAATGCACCAGGCATGACGCGCTCCACCAGCGCCCGCGTTTGCTGCGCGCCATCCAGTCATTCTGGAGCATCCAGTCGCCAATGAAGTGACCGATCAGCAACCACGCAAAGATTGTCATGTACACCATTGTTTCTCAATTTGGTAGTGGAGCGGCCACCAATCGGGATGCGCAATCACAGCGCGCCTACTCGCTTAGACGAAAGCATTGCTGATCCGATACGGCGACTGTGATGGTTGCATATCCTATCGCATTGCACCATAATCTCAGTGTGCTGTGATCCTCACGAGCGCGCTGCGGCACAGCATACAGGCATACTGTGCAGAAATGCACACCTGACGGAGTTGCTGCATCACGGTAATTTTATCCTCAAAGAGGTAACGTTTGGGAGGAAGTTGTGCAAGACAAAGCCCTGGCGCGTCGCGTCGCCTTATTGCAGCCAATGCCTTTGTTTGCCGGTCTTCCAGAAAAAGAGATCGAAACCATTATACTCGATTTACGTCTTAAGGAATACGCGCGCGACGAAATCATTTTTCGGCAGGGTGACGAGAGCCGCGAGGTCTACTTTGTACTCAAGGGTAAGGTGCGCATCTTCACAACCAGCCCTTCCGGCAACGAAACGTCGATCGCAATTTTCTCGACCAATGACGTGATCGGCGAGCTGGCGGCGGTGGATTATGCCCCGCGCTCGGCGACGGCGAAGGCGGTTAGCCCCGTCTCGTTGTTGAGTATGGCGCAAGAGCGCTTTCTCTATCATCTTGAAACGATGCCGCGCTTTGCGATGGCCTTCATCCGTTTGCTGGCCGGCAAGCTGCGTTGGACAGCCGCCTACGCCGAATCAATCGCACAATTCGATGCAGCAGGCAGGTTATTGCACATTATCTTGCAGAGCAACGAGCAATACGGCCAGGCGCTGACGCCCGGCAAGGAGTACATGGTCGATTTGGGGCTTAACCAGACCGATCTTGCGTCGATGATCGGCGCCCGTCGCGAGTGGGTCAACCGCATTCTGAACGACTGGCGACGGCGTGGGTTGCTGGAATTCGACAACGGCGTGATTCATATTCTGGACTTGCCACGCGCGGTGGCTGAACGTGACAGCCGCATCGAGGCCAACCACAGCGAGTCCAGCTGGTAAACGAGGCGAGGCAGGGCAGCTGCTCTCCTCGCCGATGCTAGGAGGAGAGAGATGTCCATGCCACAGATTTCATTGCGATTCTCACAGCTGATTGCGTTTGTTTGTGCAGCTCTGTTGCTGCTGCCTGGGCGCGCTCAGGCTCAGGTTCATGACGCGGCTGCTGACGTTGCGACCCTGACGCTGCGTCCTACACAGGACACTTATGTTGATTCAGCCAACCCTGACGCCAACTTTGCCGACGCCAATGTGCTGCGCCTGTTGCGGGTTGTCCTCGGACAGACCACGTGGGAACAGCAAGCCTATCTGCGTTTTGACCTCTCCGCCATTCCGCCGGGCGCCGAGATTCAGAGTGCGGAACTCGATCTCTTCCAGACTGCAGGCACCAATAACCTGGTGCGAGTCTACACGGTTGCCAGCGCCTGGGACGCGTCCCAGACGACCTGGAATCGACAACCGGACATTAGCAACCTTGAAACCTGGCGTGCGCCGGCAACCGTCAATCAGTACATCACCTATACCAGCAGCGCCTTTCTGTCGCTCGTCCAGGGATGGGTGAATACACCGGAGCGCAACTTCGGGCTAATGCTTGCCTCCGGTGCAACGGCAACCAGTGATGGGCGGGAATTTCACAGCGCCGAGAACGCCAGCGCACAGTTTCCACGCCTGCGCGTGACTTTCATCCTGCCGCCGATCCGCGTCTGTTACGATCTGGAGTGCACCAAACCGGCGGCAGACGCCGAAGTCCACAACCTGACAACCGACAAGGTCTATACGACCGATGCCCAGGGACTTGTCCAGGACGACGGCGTCATCCAGCCTGGTGAACGGCTATGGGCGCGCATGTTGACAGCAACGCTGCCACGTGGGGAGCGCTTTCTCACCATCGGCGAGGCGCAGACTGTCGACAGCGCAGCCTTTGTACTCTACCCTGGGTTCAACCAACCAGAGATGCACCTGGTGCTCCAGAAGCCGCTCTTCGTGCGCGATCTACAGGTCTCGACTCAATGGAATCTGGAAGGCGACCCTGCCTACAAGACAGCACTGACGCGACGGCTGATCGATGCATCCAACCACTTCTACCGCTTCACCGACGGCCAGTTTGCCCTGGGGCGCATCACGGTCTACCAGAATTACGCCCACTGGAACGATCCGCTGACCGACCTATGGCTGCATGCCAGCAACGCTATGCGCCCGCTTTCCTACATCAAGGGTGAAGTGGATGGCCCGACGCCCGACCCGAATCCAGGGGTGGAGTTTGTCTACGAACCGGGCAACATGTACATTGGCAGCGAGTGGAACCGCTTCGGGACGCCGCCAACGCAGCCCTTGCCCCCTGGCGTCGATGTCAGCCACGATTGGGCCGCCGCATTGGCGCACGAATTGGGACATTACCTGCTGGGCCAGTTCGACTCCTACGTCGCCGTGTTGCCCAGCGGTGTGGTGACGGAAACCTTCGCTTGCACTGGCAGCGCCATGGGCTGGGTCTATGCACCAGAGAATCAGGCGTTTGTGTGGGACAACGCGCACTGGGCGGCGGCGTGCGGCAATACACTGGGCGCATTCAACGTCAAACGCACCGAATGGCAGACGATCCAGGCATGGCATCCATGGGCGCAGACGCCTGAGTTGACCATTCCCTATACCGGGACGCCGCCCATTGATGTGACCTCGGTCGTGTTCGCACCGCCGGTCGGGCCGACGCCGCTTGCCAGCCAGGTATTCGATCTGAGCTATCAGGCCGGCGAGCTTGCCTCTGCCGAAGCACGCGCCTTCTTGTTGCGCGATATGGACAATGATGGCAGCCCTGATCGCATCCTTGACCAGGGTCGCCCACCGCAAAATGTCGCGCCCCCCCAGGTGACGCTCACCGGAGCGCAGGCTGGCGACCGGCTCTGCGTCATCGACATCAACGATCACGCTGAAGCGCCCGACACACCTCGTCATCAATTCGGCTGCGAGATCATTGCGGCGGGTGACGCGCTGCTGACCATGCGCCGCGACCCAAGCTGGGCGCCGGTTATTGACATTACACCAATTTCGCCGACGGCGGTTGGCATCCTCGTGCAGCAGGTGACAGCAGGCGCCACCGTGCGCGCCCGGCTCTATCCAGAGCATGACGCCACGCCGACGACACCCATCACGCTGACAGTTGGCGCCGATGGCTGGAGCGGCGTCTTTACGGTGCCGGGGCTGACGCCGTCGGCCTTCGTGCAGGTGTGGATTGAGGAGCCAGCAGACGAGGAAAACCCGCGCCGCGAGGCGATCGTCGATTACGGCATCGGCGGCGGCGCAGTGCCAGGGCCAAAGCAAAAGATTGGGTTTGCACCGGTCACGTCGTCGGATGGCAAGGCCTTCTTCCTACTGCCCGCCAATCTCAGCCTGACGGCGGAGCAATTCGTCGCCATTCAGTCGATGGCAGGCACACTGCCACTGCCGCCCGCCACACGCATCTTCGGTCAGGCGTATCGCCTCCTCTCCCTCCCACCGGCGCTGGTAGCGCAAGGCTCGATCAACATCTACCTGGCGAATGGTTCACCCGGGCTGGCAACGGCCGCCCACAGCGCCGCCCAGGAAGCGCGCGCCCTCTACTTCTGGCATGAGGAAGGTTGGGAACGTCTGCCCACCACCTTTAGCACCACGGACGCGGGCGAAGTGCTGGCGTCAGCTGAAAGCCGGGGCGTCGGCGTCTATGCCGTCCTGATCGAGGCGCCCAACCAACTGTATCTACCGGCGCTGATGCGATAGGTCAGTAGCGCAGGAAGGGGGAGAGCATGACCATAGAGTCGCTTGTCATCCAGTTCAACGACGCGCTCAATGCGCACGATGTGGACGCCATGATGGCATTGATGAGTCAAGATTGCAGCTTCGAAAACACCTATCCAGCGCCAGATGGCACGCGGCTGGTGGGTCAAGCTGCGGTGCGCGCTTTCTGGGAAGGCTTCTTCGCCAACGCGCACGCCGCCGCCATCGACGTTGAGGAAATTTTCGCCTGTACAGATCGCTGTATCATGCGGTGGACATATCGCTGGCAGGATGCCCAGGGTCAGCCCGGTCATGTACGCGGCGTCGACCTCTACCGCATCCGTGATGGGTTGATAGTAGAGAAGTTGTCGTATGTGAAAGGCTGATCGTACGGAAACGGCTGATCGTTGCTACACCAGGCTAGTGAGCGCCTGTTTGAGGGCTACAACCTGCGCCGGATCGACGACACGATGCTGTTCTCCCTCACCGGTCGCCGTTCCGCCAAAGGTCAACAATGACTGCGCACGGGTGGATGGATCCAGCGCCGCGCGACTGGCGGAAGCGTGTACTTGCGCAACACCTGTGCGCTGCACCAGCGCGGCCACGTGATCTGCACGCACGCCGCTGCCTGGCAGGATTTCGATGCGCCCCGCTGCGCGTGCCACCAATTGTTGAATCAGATCGGCGCCTTCCCAGGCGGTGGGGCGCTGCCCCGACGTGAGGATGCGCGTGACGCCCAGCGCTGTCAGCGTTTCCAGTGCAGCAAAAGGGTCGGGCGTCACATCGAAAGCACGATGAAAGACCGTCTGCCGGCCCGCCGCCAGCTTGACGAGATGGGCAGTGCGACGCTCATCCACCGCACCGTCGGCATGGAGGCAGCCAAAGACAAAGCCATCGACCCCCGCCGCCAGACCAAACTTCAGGTCGAGCGCCATCTGGGCAAACTCGGCGGCGCTATAGCAAAAACCGCCCTCGCGCGGACGCAACATCATCATGATCGGCAAGGACGTTATGGCGCGGGCGCGCTGCACCAGCGCTGCTGACGGCGTCAACCCGCCCAATGCCAGCGCGCTACAGAGTTCAATGCGGTCAGCGCCTGCCTGTTGGATAGCTGCGCAGTCGTCGGCGGATGTGGCGATGATTTCCAGCAGGATGCTCATGCGAGCGCGCCCCCGCGTACGGTGTTGATAATCTCCGCCAGGATAGCGACGGCGATCTCGGCGGGCGTCTGTGCGCCGATGTTCAGCCCAATGGGCGCATGGACACGGTCGAATTTGTGACGCGGGATGCCGCATTCCCGTTCCAGCAGCTCGTAGACGGCGCGGATGCGACGCCGGCTGCCGATCATGCCCAGATAAGCTAGCGGGTCGTCGAGCACTTCTAGCAGCAGTTCGACATCATACTGATGGCCGCGCGTGACGAGCACCAGACAAGTCTGAGCGTCAAAGGTTGGCTGATCGCCGCGCAGTTTGCGTAGTTCTTCGCGGAAGGGACCGGCAATGACGCGGTTGGCGGTTGGGAAGCGCTGCACATTGGCGTATTGCGGGCGGTCATCCAGCACTGTGACCGTGAAATCGCAGAGTGCCGCCATTGTCGCCAGCGGCACAGCGACATGGCCAGCGCCAGCGATAATCAAATGATACGGCTGCGGCTGCACCTCGACAAAGAGCGTAAGTGCGCCATGCTCCGTACGATATTCCAGGCGCGTGTGGCGACGTTCACGCAGCGCCTGGCGTGCAGCGTCCAGCAATTGCGGCTGCAACTCGCCAATCATCAGGTCGCCGACCGACGGGCGGGCATCCAACCACACGACCAGATGCCGCCCTGATGCGCCAGCAAATTCGCCCTCGGCGGTCATCACGGTGATCAGCGCCACCGCCTCCCGTTGCGCCGCTGCGGCTGCCAACGCGGTCAACACTGCGCGCATCATGATGGCTCTGTATCGGCGGGTTCAGGCGCCCATCGCTCAATGAAAACATCGAGGATGCCGCCGCAGACGCCGAGGCTTTGCATGGCGATGGGTTCAGTCAGGTCAATGCGCACGGTGCGCGGCTGACCGTCCGTCAACACGTCCAGCCCGGCGCGGATCACGTCCGCCTCGCCGCAGCCGCCGCCTACGGTGCCAACGTGCTTGCCGTAGGGGTGGATGATCATCTTGGCGCCGATTTCGCGCGGGGTAGAGCCTTTGACGTTGACGATGGTGGCGACGGCGACCGTCAGCCCTTCATCCAGCAGTGATTGGAGTTGTTGGTAGAAATTGGCAGCCATATAGTGTGAAGCGAAGCTCAATGGATCAATACCGGGCCATCCAGACAGAGCACCTGGCCCGCGTGTTCGCAGGCGCCGCAAATGCCGATGGCGCAACGCATGTAGGCTTCCCAGCTCAACTGGCAAGGAAGGCCGGCTGATTGCGCCAGGGATTCCAGCGCCGTCAGCATCCCATGCGGGCCACATGCGTAGACGCCGTCGATTGCGCCCTGTGTCACCAACGGGGCCAGTACATCCGTCACGCGTCCGGTTGCACCGACGCTGCCATCCTCGGTGGCGATTTGCAGAATCAGCTCGCCTGTGCGCAACGTCTTAGCCAGTTGCGCAAAGCGTTCGACGTACAGCAGATCGGCGGCGGTGCGTGCGCCCAAAATCGCCGTGATGTGGGCGCCACGCGCCAGTTGTTGCTGCGCCAGCCACAAGAGGGGCGCCACGCCGTACCCCCCGCCCACCAGCGCCAGCCGGCGCTGGGTTGCAGGCGCATCAAAGCCGTGACCAAACGGACCGCGCAGCCATAGAGTTTCACCAACTGTGAGCGTATGCACCAGATGCGTGAACGGCCCCACCGCCGTGATCATGAGCGTCACCGGGTCGGCGTTGACAAGCGAGAAAGGCTTCTCATCGAAGCGCGGCAGCCAGGCCATCACAAACTGACCAGGGGTTGCGTCCAGCCGTGCATCCAGGACGAAGGTCTTGGTGCGATAGTTGTCGGTCTCGATGGCGGTAATCCGCGCCGCTGCCGGCAAGATAAAGTGTTGCATGGCTGGATTATGCCCGACATGGTTGCAAGCTGGCAAAAGCACGGAGAGGATTCTGAGAATCCGCTTGAAGATTCTATCTTTGACGCAGAGACACGGAGATGCACAGATGCGCAGAGGTAAAGTCACAAAGAAGGGGGCGCACACCTCAAGTTGGCGGTCGTCTGCAGACGCTTGCCTCAATTGGCGCTTTGCTATGGCCATGATATGATTGCGAATGATAAGAAACGACGTTGACGAAGACCACGACGCAATGTCTCGCCGTATCCAGAGAGCTGCCGGAGGGTGCAAGGCAGCCGGCGCCACTGCGTTAGCAGCTTCCGAGTCCCTGGCAGGCAATGGCCGGGCGGTTTCCCACCGTTAGCGGGCAAATGAGGCGGACGGCGCTGCAAGCCGTTGCGCAAATTCAGGTGGCACCACGAGTCCCTTCGTCCTGATCGACGGAGGGCTTTTTTGTTTGAAGAAACCAACACAGGAGGACAACATGTTGGACATTCGTTGGATGCGTGAAAACCGGGAAGCGTTGGCAGATGCGATGCGCAAGCTCAACGCCGAAGATGCACCCTGGATGCAGGCGCTGGAACTCGATCAGCGTCGCCGCCAGATTTTGACGCAGGTTGAAGCGCTGCGTGCGGAGCTCAACAGCGGCTCCCGCGACATCGGCAAGCTCTTCCGTGAAAAACGCACCGAGGAAGCCAATGCGCTCAAGGCGCGCATGACCGCTATTGGCGGCGAGATTGAACAACTCGACGCCGAACTGCGCACAGTCGAAGCAGCCTTCCAGGATGCAATGTTGCGCATCCCCAACATCCCAGAGCCGGATGTGCCGGTGGCGCCCGACGAGAGCGGCAATCAGGTGGTCAAGGAGTGGGGCGACAAACCAGCGTTTGACTTCAAGCCGCTGCCGCACTGGGAACTTGGCCCCAGGCTGGGCATCATCGACTTCGAGCGCGGCGTCAAACTCGCCGGCACGCGTTTCTATCTACTCAAGGGCGCCGGCGCGCGGTTGCAACGGGCGCTGATCGACTGGTTCACCGATGTTCACGTCAACGAACATGGCTACGAAGAGATTTATCCGCCCTTCATGGTGCGTTCCGAGGTGATGGTCGGCACGGGCAACCTGCCCAAGTTTGGCGACGTGCTCTATCGCGATGCAGAAGAAGACTTCTGGTTCATCCCTACCGCCGAAGTGCCGGTGACGAACATCTTCCGCGACGAAATCATCGAGCCAGGCCAGTTGCCAATCTATTATGTGGCCAACACGCCCTGCTTCCGCCGCGAAAAGGTCTCTGCCGGCAAGGATGTGCGCGGCATCAAGCGCGTCCATCAATTCCAGAAAGTGGAGATGGTCAAGTTCGTGGAACCGGGCACGGGGCGCGCCGAGCTGGAGGCATTGACGCGCAACGCCGAGGAACTGTGCGAACGCCTGGGCTTGCCCTACCGCCGCGTCGCTATTGCCACGGGCGATCTCTCCTTTGTGGCGGCGATCAAGTACGACATCGAAGTGTGGGCGGCCGGCTCCGAAGAGTGGCTGGAGTGCAGCTCCTGCTCTTTCTTCCGTGACTTCCAGGCGCGGCGGGCCAACATCCGCTATCGCAAGGTCGAAGGCGAGAAGCCAGAATTTGTCCACACGCTGAACGGTTCTGGTCTGGCGCTGCCGCGCATCATTATCGCCATTCTGGAAAACTACCAGCAGGCAGATGGCTCCGTCGTCATTCCGGAAGCGCTGCGGCCATACATGGGTGGGCTGGAGGTAATTCGGTAGAAAAGCAGGGTTACTTTGCCCTGCATCAGCGGCGTCACAAAGCGGCAGATTCAGACCCTAACGAAGTAATCGTGCGTCGCTGCCAATGTGTGAAGTGCGGGCGGAGCTTTCGGGTGCATCCGGCTGGCATCAGCGCCAACCATCAGCCGGAGAATTGATTCACCAGGCGGCAGCGCCGCACGAATCCGCCCCCATCGTGAAGTACACCTCAGTGTTTCAGCATGGTGGACAGCCCAACGATGCTGCTCTATACTACAGTTCCTATCCGGAAACTTACAGACAACACAAATAGACTTTGCTCATCTTCCCGGAAGCTCAGAGCTTCCGGGAAGATATCGGATGTACGATGTTTGATTGGGCTATCTATTAGCGGCGTGGAGATGTTACACAAAACAACATATGTCATCACGGTTAATCGATCGCCTGAACAGCGCGCGGCGTCAGCGCTTTACGGGGCGGGATGCAGAGTTGGCGCTTTTTAGGGACGCGTTGACGGCGCCTGAGCCACCCTTCTTCGTATTGCATGTCCACGGGCCAGGCGGTGTGGGCAAGAGCAGCCTGTTGCGTCGCTTTGCGCGCCTGGCGCAAGAAACCGGTGTGGACGCTGTCATGCTCGACGCCCGCAACATTGAACCAACTACGACCGCATTTCAAGCTGCCCTTGCGATGGCGCTTGGCAAAGCCCCTGATCAATCGCCCGTCGAAGTATTGATGCAGCGTACAACGCGCACCGTGCTACTGCTCGACACCTATGAAGTGCTGGCGCCGCTCGACGACTGGCTACGCGATGTATTCTTACCGGAACTGCCCGAACAGGTCATCACGGTGTTGGCAGGACGTCAACCGCCGGCGCCAGGCTGGCGCGCCGACCCAGGCTGGCAGCCGCTGCTGCACACGCTGGCGCTGCGCAACCTTTCCGCAGATGCAGGGCGCGCCTATCTCATGCAACGCAACGTGCCGCCGGATGACCTGCAGATGGTGCTCGACTTCACCCACAGCTATCCGCTGGCGCTCTCGCTGGTGGCCGACCTCTACGATCAGCGTCCGGGTTTCCACTTCAAGCCGTTGGAGTCGCCCGATGTCATCAAGCTGCTGCTCGAACAGTTTTTACAGCGCACACCAGGCCCAGCTCACCGCGCCGCACTGGAAGCGTGTGCGCTGGTGCGCGTCACTACAGAATCGCTGCTGGCGGAGCTGATGCTAATACCCGACGCCCATGACCTGTTTGAATGGCTGCGCACTCTTTCTTTCATCGAAACGCGGCCAGGCGGATTATTTCCGCACGATATTGCGCGCGAGGTGTTGGTCGCTGACCTCCGCTGGCGCAACCCGAACTGGTATGCCGAACTGCACCGCCGCGCCCGCACCTACTTCATGCACCAATTGCCGAAGATGCAGGGGACGGAACAGCAATTGATCCTCTTTGATTTCGTCTATCTGCATCGCGATAACCCGGCGGTGCGTCCTTTCTTTGAATGGCAGACCAGCGGCCGCGCTTCACCGGATCAGTTGCAGCTGCAGGAGATCGAAACGTTGGTGGCGATGGTTGCAACCCATGAGGGTGCAGCCTCAGCTACCCTGGCGCGCTACTGGCTGACGCGCCAGCCGGAAAACGCCATTGTCTTTCGCGATGGCGCCGGTCAGCCCACCGGGTTCATGACGCTGCTGGCGCTGGAGCGTACGACGGCAGAAGATCGCCGCCAAGACCCCGCTGTTGCGCTGGCCTGGGAGTTTCTGCAACGGACGGCGCCTTTGCACAGCGGCGAACGCGCCACCTATTTCCGCTTCTGGCTCGCTGCCGACACCCATCAGTCCGTATCACCAACGCAAAGCCTGGTCTTCATCAACATGGTGAGGCATTACTTCCTGCCCAGTTTGGTCTACACCTTTTACGCCTGTCTTGACCCCGACTTCTGGCGCCCCGTTTTCACCTATGCCGACCTGGCGCGGCTGCCAGAGCTTGACTTTGAGGTGGGTGGCCGCGTGTTTGGCGTCTATGGCCACGACTGGCGCGCCCAGCCACCCCTTGCCTGGCTGGAATTGTTGGGACAGCGTGAGATCGCCTTGTCACCAGAAGCGGTCAGGCCACCAACGCCGGTGGTGCGGCCGCTTGCCCTCAATCAAGCCGATTTCGTGGCAGCGGTGGAAAGCGCGCTGCGCGACTACACCCGTCCCGATATGCTGCACAACAACCCGTTGCTGCGTTCGCACCTGGTCATGCAACACGCCGACTATGCGGCGAGTGGCGCCGTCAGCGCGCTGCGCACTTTGCTCAAACAGGCCGCTGAACAACTGCGCGCATCCCCAAAGGAAGTCAAGTTCTTTCGCGCCGTCTATCACACCTATCTCCAGCCTGCGCCGACGCAAGAGCAGGCCGCAGAGTTGATCGACGTCCCCTTCAGTTCCTATCGTCGCCACCTCAAAGCAGGCATGACGCGCATTGCCGACATTCTCTGGCGGGCTGAGGTGGAGAAGACGGAAACCTGAGCAGAAAATGAGCTGATTTTGAGATGGATACACGCGTCAGGCTCACCTACAATGGCAGATAGCACCATCAGCGACAAAATGGAGATGATACGATGTCTGAAACCCAAGCTGTAGTCCAGCAGGTGTTGGCTGCCTGGAACTCGCATGACCCGGCGCGCGTCGCCGCCTTCTACACCGAAGATTGCCGCGTCATAGACGTTGCCATCGCCCAGCCGCCTGTCGGACGTGCGGGCGTCCAGCGTATGTTCGAGGCATATTACCACGCCTTCCCCGACCTGGAGATCAAACCAGACGTCATCATCATCGAAGGCAACAGGGTGGCCGTATTTTGGATGGCGCATGCCACGCATCAGGGGGCGATCCTGAACATTCCGCCCAGCGGGAGAACGGTGACGGCGCGCGGCGTGAATTACCTGGTGCTGCGAGACGACAAAGTCTGCGAGACATTGACCATCTGGGACGTCGCCGGAATGTTGCGCGACCTGGGATTGTTGCCCGATCTGTGATCAGCTGATTGGCTGCGTATTATGACAGCGCCGACGCCCACCGCGTGCGCTGCAATGCCCCGCGCTGCCTTACGGCTTTTCAAACCATAGCGGGCTATGCTATCATCGTCGGCGTTTCTTGTCTCCACCGCCACGAAGATAGAAATGAGTTCATCATGAACCCCGGTTCCATCGTACAAGTGCGCAATCGTTACTGGGTGCTTCTACCGCACGAAGACCCCAACCTCTACGCCCTGCGCCCGCTGACCGGCGCAGTGGACGACATCCTCGTCTTGCTGCGCTCGCTGGGGCGCATCTCCATCCGCCCGCGCACCTGCGGCGCCATCGAACACGATTGGGCGAGCGAGTCGTGCGACCCGCAGCTCACCCTTGAAGAACGCTCGCACCGCCTTCCCCCGCCTGCCGCGACAAGTTCCGAAAGACCTGCGATTTTTGTGCCGAAATCGTGCACACCGCCAGCACCTGGAAGAACGCCAACGCCGCGCGGGGTATTGGGGCGCTGACTATCCTACTTACGGAGGAGATATGCCACTTTATCGCATCCAATCCGGGGGAAGTGTTGAGCAACTCCCGTCATCCACCTTCAGCCAGGAACGACAGTTGCAACGCCTGGTGGAGAAGAATTGCCTGGCGTTGCTGGGCGTGCGTTTCCTGGTCTCTGAGTTCACCACCGGCGACCGCCAGCGCGGACGTATTGACACGTTGGGGCTGGATGTCAACGGCACGCCGACCATCATTGAGTACAAGAAGGGGGGCAAAGAGAACGTCATCAACCAGGGGTTGTTTTACATGGATTGGCTGGTGGACCACAAAGGAGATTTCACACTCAAGGCGCAGGAAGTGCTGGGGGCCAACATCGAGATAGATTGGGCAAACCCGCGCCTGATTTTGATTGCCGAGAATTTCAGCGAGTACGACAAGTACGCCGTCAACCGCATCGGCGCGAACATTGAATTGTGGGTGTATCGCCTGTACGGGCAGGATTTGTTCTACCTGGAGCAAATTTACGCTGCCGTTGCGACCACACCTCGTCATCTGGAAACTGCCGGCTCCTCCGAGGAAGAGACGCCGCCGGTGGAGTATCGTCTGGAGAACCATCTGCAAGGCAAACCGGCGGAGATAGTTGCTCTGTTCGGGCAATTGCGTGAACGGATTTTGGGGCTGGATGATGAGATCGTCGAAAAGGTGGTCAAGAATTATGTGGTATACAAACATGGTAAAAACTTCTGCGAAGTGATTGTGCAGGCGCGGCAACTGAAACTCTGGCTGGACATTGCTCCCGAAGCCCTGCAAGACCCTTTCCATCTGGCGCGTGATGTACGTCAGGTGGGGCATTGGGGGACGGGTGATGTAGAAGTGACTTTGAAATCCGCCGGGGAACTAGACGCCGTGATAGTGCTGGTTGAACAATCCTATCAACAGACGCTATGACCATGTCCCTGAACGAAGCCGATACTCGCGCCCAACTGATTGACCCCCGGCTCAACCGTGCCGGTTGGACGCGCAGCCAGGTGACGCGCGAGCACTATTACCGCCCGGACTGGCAGTACACGCCGGGGCGGGTGGTGTTGCGCGGCGGACGCGCCCAACGCGAAACGCCGCGCATTATGGATTATCTGCTCCGGTACACCGACGCCTTCCCCATCGCCGTCGTGGAGGCAAAAGCCGAAAGCCTGCCCGCAACCGCTGGCTTGGAGCAGGCGATACAGTATGCCCGTGAAAACAATCTGATGTTCGCCTACGCCACCAACGGACATGCGATCATCGAGTGGGATGGTTTTAGCAACACCACCCGCGAGATCGCCGAATTTCCCAGCCCCCAAGAACTGTGGCAACGCTGGGAGTTAAACACGGGGATCACCAATCCGAACCAGGCAACTCTCAGGATCGGCGAACTACGCCCGGTCTATGACGCCGCGCTGGCGGCTGCCCGCCGACGCAACCCGCTGTTGCATCCCTACGCGCCGCCGGAACTGACGCGCGGCAGCACCCCGCGTTATTTTCAGGAGACCGCCATCCGTGAAACGATTGTACGGGTCATGCGTGGCCAGAAGCGCATCCTGTTGACCATGGCCACCGGCACCGGCAAGACGTTCACCGCTATGCAGATCGTCTGGAAGTTGATCAAATCGGAGTGGCTGTACGCACAAAAAGGGCGGCCGGGGCGTGTGCTCTTTCTGGCAGATCGCGTGGTCTTACGCGACCAGTCGCATAACACCTTCAGCCCGTTTGTGAGCAGCCGCGGTGACCCACGCTTCAACCTGGACGGCAAGCAACCGTTGAGCCTTCACCACGATCTCTATTTTGGCATCTACCAGACCTTGTGGGGAACCGACGCGAAAGGCGTGCGTCTCTTCGAGAAGTTCCCGCCCGACTTTTTTGACATCGTCATCATTGACGAGGCGCACCGCTCCGGCTTTGGGACGTGGAAAGAGATTCTCGACTATTTCTCCGCAGCCATCCATTTGGGCATGACCGCCACGCCTAAGCAGGATGAGAATGTGGATACCTATGCCTACTTTTGCGCTGAGGAACCCGCCATCCCGCTCGATCCCGCCGACGCGAGTAAGGGCGTCATCCGCCGCCCCGCTTACTCGTACAGCCTGGGACAGGGCATTGAGGACGGCTTCCTGGCAACCTACAAGGTGCACCGCGTGCGCACAAATCTGGATCGGGACGGCCTGCACATCGCACAGGTGATGGAGCAGGGGGCCGAGGTGGTCGCCCCCCAGGAGGCCGCGCTGCGCGATGACTACTACACACCGCAGTTCGAACGCGAAATCCGCTTACCCGACCGCACCGCCGCGCTCGTGCGCCACCTGGCCAGATTGCTGCGGCAGTTCGGTCCCATGCACAAGACGATGGTCTTTTGTGTGGATATGGAGCACGCCCGCGAAGTGGCCCGCCTGCTCAACAACGAGTTTGCCGACCTCGGCCTCGGCGAAGCCTATGCCGTGCCGATCATCAGCGAAGAGGGCGAGCAGGGGCGCCGCTGGCTGGCAAATTTCCAGGACAGCGACCGCAAGCTGCCGGTGGTGGCGACGACCGCCGAACTGCTCTCGACCGGCGTGGATGTGCCAGCCTGCCGCAACATCGTCTTCATGAAGACCCTCTCCTCGCCCATCCTCTTCAAGCAGATCATCGGGCGCGGCAGCCGCATTGACCCGGCTACCAACAAACTGTGGTTTCGCATCATCGACTATACCGACGCCACCCGTCTGCTTGACCCGCAGTGGGACCGCCCGCCCGCGCCGCCCGCCGAGACGCCGCCCCCGGAACAGCAGACCGCCGCGCTGGAAGGCACAGTGCGCCTTGCCGGGACCGGCGATGTCATCCAGGGCGCCAGCGTGGCGGTCATGGCTGCCCCCAACGATCAGCGCGGCCCCATCCTGACCGATGAAAACGGTTGCTACCGCTTCGAGAGTCTGCCCGCCGGCAACGTGAGTGTGGCTGCTTTCGGTTCGCAGCTGAACCGGGTGCAGCGCACCGTCACCACACTCGCCGGCCAGACAGTGACGCTCGATCTGGAACTCGCCCCGGCCGACCCGCACGGCGACCGCACCATCACGGTCAGAAACCTCCAGGTCACCATCGCCGAGGAAGCGGTTTTTATGGTCGCCGGGCTGGATGAGCCGCTGACGCTGGAGCAGTATGTGGACTACGCACGCGAAAAGGCGTTGGCGCTCCTGCCCGGCTGGGAGCAGTTGCAGCGCGCCTGGCAGGACGAAGCCGAACGTCAGCAGGTGCGCCAGGCGTTGGAGCGAGCCTGCGTCCATCCCGACGTGCTGGCTGAGGTGCTCGCCATCCCCGACGCCGACCCCTTTGACGTGCTGGCATATCTTGCTTTCCAACGCCAACCGATCCTCACCCGCGCCGAGCGCGTGCAGCGTTTTGTGGAACGCGAGGCGGAATGGCTGGCGACGCTGCCCGCCAACCGGCGCGCCGTGGTCGAGGCGCTGCTGGACAAGTACCAACTGAGCGGCGTCGACGAAATCACCAGTCCACGCGTCTTTCGCCTGCCGCCTTTCAACGCGATGGGCGAGCTGCGCGGCGTGACGCAACGCTTTGGCGGGGTAGAACCTTTGCGCCAGACCATTCGAGACATACAACGGAGACTCTATCAGACATGAATCTTTCCACGACGCGCCTCAACGAAAATCTGAGCAACGAGATGTGGCGCGCCTGCGATATTTTGCGGCGTGACAACAATGTCGGCGGGGTGATGGCTTACACCGAACATCTGGCCTGGCTGATGTTCCTCAAGTTCCTGGACGAAGAAGAAAAGAAACGCGCCGAGGAAGCCGCCTTTGCGGGGGAAGCCTACGCCCCCGTCCTGCAAGGCGACCTGGCCTGGGATGCCTGGGCCGGCCCGGCGACGCTGGAAAAGTGGGATGCGCAGAAAGGTGAGTTGGTCGCTTTTGTGCGCGGGCGGCTCTTGCCCGGCCTGGCGGGACTCTCCGGCTCGCCGCTGGCGCAAACCATCGCCAAACTCTTTTCGGATGAGACGGTCGGCGACCAGACGGTGGTGCGCAATGTGCCGGTCTGCGCCTCGGATTACAACCTCAAACAGGTCATCCAGATCATCAACGAAATCCACTTCGACCGCGACGAGGATTTTTTCACCATCACCCGTTTCTACGAAGACCTGCTGGCGCGCTTGGGACAGGAAAACCAGATCGCCGGCGAGTTCCACACCCCGCGCCCCATCATCCGCTTCATGGTGGAAGTGATGGACCCGCAGATCGGCGAGACGGTCTATGACCCGGCGGCTGGCTCGGCTGGCTTTTTGGCGCAGGCTTACCTGTACATGCTGCCGCAGGTCAAAACGCTGGAAGACAACGAGACATTGCAGAGCGGCACCTTTTACGGGCAGGAGAAAAAAGGGCTGGCGGCGCTGTTGGGGACGATGAACCTGGTGCTGCACGGCGTGACCACGCCCAACATCGCCCGCGCCAACACGCTGGAAGAGGCGGTCAAAAGCGCGCCTGCCGTCCGCTATGACGTCATCCTGACCAATCCCCCCTTTGGCGGCAAGGAGGGCCGCCACATTCAGGAAAACTTCCCGGTGAAGAGCAACGCCACCGAACTGCTCTTTTTGCAGCACATCCTGAAGAAACTCAAGCAGACGCCGAACGCCCGCGCCGCGGTGGTCGTGCCGGAAGGAACGCTCTTTCGCGGCGGGGCTTTTGCCGAGGTCAAGAAGACCCTGCTGGACGACTTTCACCTCTTTGCCGTGGTCAGCCTGCCGCCGGGGGCTTTTGCGCCCTATTCCGACGTCAAGACCGCGCTGATATTCTTCCGCCGCGCCGAAGCCTCCATCACCCGCAACCCGCTGGCGCGCGAGGAGACCTGGTACTACGAACTGCCCCTGCCGGAGGGCTTGAAGAAATTCAGCAAGGGCAGCCCGATTTTGGACGAGCATTTCGCCGAGGCGCGCGACCTGTGGGCGGCGTGGCAGCGCTGGATAGACGGCGTGGGCGAGCGTCCCTTCCCCCTGGCTGCCGACCTGCGCGCCAACCCCCAAGCGCAAATCGCCAATCGTCAATCGCTAATCGTCAATCATTATGCCTGGGTCGAGACGCTGGCAGACCTGCGGGCGCGCGGCTACGACCTGAGCGCGCGCAACCCCGTCGCCGCCGAACGCGAAACACTGCCCCCGCCCGCCGACCTGGTGGAACGGATTCTGGCTGACCAGGACGACCTGCGCGAGCGCCTGCTGCGCCTGCGCGAGTTGTTGAATGGGGAGGGTGAATGATGGAGACGTGGACATTGCCGGAGGGGTGGGAGTGGGTGAAACTCGGTGAACCCGAATTGTGTGAAATCATTATGGGGCAATCTCCCGCTGGAAGCACATACAACACACAGAGAAACGGATTGCCGTTTTTTCAGGGCAAGGCGGATTTTGGAGAGTTTTATCCTGTGCCTAGAAAGTGGTGTACCAGCCCATTAAGAGTTTCGCGCCCTGGTGATATTTTGATTTCAGTTCGTGCTCCCGTTGGCCCAGTAAATCTAACTGCCGAAGAGTGCATTATCGGGCGCGGTCTAGCCATCTTGCGTCCAAAGAGCAAATTAGAAAACCGCTATCTTTTCTTTGTATTGCGCTCAATGGAAGAAAAGATTTCGTCAATGGGAACAGGTAGCACTTTTACAGCTATTGGCAAAAGCAATTTGCAATCGCTTGCTATCCCCATCCCCTACCCAAACGACCCGGCGCGCTCGCTGGCGGAACAGCGGCGCATCGTCGCCCGGCTGGAGGCCATGCTGAGCGAGGTGCGCGCCCTGCGCGACCTGCTCCAATCCATGCGCCGCGATTGGTCCGCGTTGATCGAGTCC
>CZCA01002591.1_pt1 | contig 24927 bp, 15 predicted proteins | sample 591981 | NCBI WGS metagenome assembly CZCA01 (sample SAMEA3556810, study PRJEB10932) | anaerobic digester metagenome
GAGACAGGTGCTGTACCCACGCTCCACCTTCGCTGCCGACCTGGACGGCGATGGCTGGCTCGATCTGATGTCTGCATCGGCGGAAGACGACAGCGTCACGATCTTCCGCCAGACGGCGCCCCGTGTTTTTACTCCAGAGACGATCTACAACCGCGCAGATGGGGCGCAATTCATCTACGCCGACGACATCGATGGCGACACCGACAAGGATATCATCGTCTCTTCCGAACTGGACAACACCATCTCCTGGTTTGCCAATCGGCCCGGACTCCGCTTCGAGCGCTTTGTCGTCAGCGATACAGCGTATGGTGTGCACGCCGCCATCACCGGCGACATGGATGCTGACGGAGACAAGGACATCATCGCCGCTGTTGAGTACTCCGATCAGATCATCTGGTATGAAAATGGCGGCGGCTTCTACCCCACGTGGACGCCCCACCTGATCACGCCTTTCACCGATGTAGCGCACAGCGTCTTTGTCAGCGACATCGACGCCGACGGCGACCTGGACGTGCTGTCCGCCTCGCGCGGAGATGGCAAGATCGCCTGGTATGAGAATCGCGGCGGTCAGTTTGGTTTTGCGCAGACGCAGTCGCGGGGCGCCGCCGGCACACAACGCGCGCTGCTCGACACAGTATTTTACCATCGCGGACGCGTCGGGGATCCACCGATGGCGCTGCAGGCGTTGACGTTGCGCTTCCAAAACCAGCAAGGAGCGCTGTTAACCGCCCAACAGGCGACCGATCTTTTCAACGCCCTGCTCGTCTATGTTGACAACGGCGACGGCGTCTTCAATCCGGGCAGCGACAATCTGATCGCGCGCACCACTGCGTTCCCGCTCAACGCCGGTGTGATGACCATTGACGCACCGGGGATTTCCACCACGCCTGGCAATGCAGCGCGCTACTTTGTCGTCGCCGATCAACGCAACCTGACCTGCAGTCTGGATACGCTCGCCGTGACCGTGCTCACGAATCGCCGCACGGCGGTCGATCTGGCGGCAGGACGCCCCTTGCTGGGTGAGTTCATGCGGAATCTGAACGACAACGGCGATCCCAATCAGGGGCGCAAGCCAGAGATCGTCATCAACGAGATCATGGCCGATAACAAGAGTGCGTTTGTCGATCCTGAGGAACCGCTGGAGTATCCAGACTGGTTCGAGTTGTACAATGCCAGCAGCTTTTACGTCGACATGGGCGGCATGTATCTGACTGACGACGCCACCAACCTGCGCAAGTATCGCATCCCCGACGGTGTGACGATTGCGCCCTATGGCTATCTGGTCTTCATTGCCGATGGCGAGCCGGAACAAGGCCCGCTACATGTGTCGTTCAACTTGAGTAAAGACGGCGAGACGTTAGTGCTCTATGACGTCGACACGCGGGGCAACCAGGCCATCGACCAGTGGACATTTGAATCCATGGAGGCCGATCAATCTTACGGTCGTTCGCCGGTGAATGCCAGCACCTGGGTGCAACTGGACGCGCCGACGCCAGGCAAATACAACCAACCGATGACGGCGACCGACTTTGTCTTTTTGCCTGCGGTGTCGACGCTCAACGCATGTTATTAGACCATCAGGAGTTTTCTATGACGCGTTTCCTGCGACTCTTTGCGGTAGTAGTGGTCAGCAGCGCGCTTTTCGTCGCGCTGACGATGAGCGCGGCAAGCCTTGCCCATGCTCAAACCCAACCCACAGCATCGCCCGGTCAGACCGATCTGCGCATCAATGAGCTGATGCCATCCAACGCTACGACGCTCGTCGACCCAGACGAACCGGACGAGACGCCGGACTGGATCGAGATTTACAACCCGACAGCGGCGGACGTGTCGCTGACAGGGCTTGCCGTGACGGACGATCCCTCTGAACTCGACAAGCACATCATCACGCAGACGTTGACGATCTCAGCCAATGGCTTTCTCATCTTGTACGCCGATGAAGACCCCAAACAGGGCGCTGCGCATCTCACTTTCCGTCTCTCCAGCAGTGGTGAGTATTTTGGCCTCTCGATCATCGATGGCTCTGGGACGCCAACCCTGGTGGACGCGGTCGAGTTCCCGGCGGTGCCGACCGACCTCTCCTACGCGCGCAGCAGCAACGGCGCCGGCGTGTGGCGCATTGGCCGCCCCACGCCCGGCAAGAGCAACACGGCCAACCCGCCCTACGTCTCCGGCGTAACGACGCCTACAGTGAACGCCGATACGCCTGCACCCACCGACGCCTTCACAGTGACGGCCATCATTACAGACGACGTGGGCGTCACGACGGCGACGCTCATTTATATGACGGCGACAGCGCCATACACCGCTGCAACGCCGGTGTGGGTGCGCGTGCCGATGACAACCACCGGCGGCGATCAGTATGCGGCGCAGCTGCCTGCCGTGCCCATTGGCACGCTTGTCAAATATTATGTCGAAGCAGGCGACATCTTCAGCGACACCAGCCGTTTCCCGTTGCCGGGCCGCGAGTACGGCTACCTGGCAGGCTACGCGCCCCCGCGCCTGCTCATCAACAAGATCGTAACTGTCAACAACACCGTGCCCGATCCGGATGAACCCGGCGAAACACCCGATTGGGTCGAACTGTACAACCCTGGTGCGGTCGACATCCTGCTGGATGGACTCTCGATCAGCAATGACCGTAATGAGCCGCTCAAATTTCGATTGCCCCCTGGCATCCGCGTGCCGGCGGGGGGGTTGCTCACGCTGTTGATCGATGGCGACGCCGGGCAGAATAAGCCAACCTCTGGCCTGATCTGGCATGTCGGCGTTGGCAATGTGTTGGATCGTCTGGACAACGGGAATGACTATATTGCCCTGTACGGTGGTGAAGGCACAGCCGTCGTCGATGCCTTCGATTGGGATGACCCGCCGAGATGGGGGGCATTTGGGCGCATCCCCAATGGTGGAGAATGGTCGGCCAAAGTAGCGGTGCTGGCGATGAACACTGCCAATCTGCTGCTCGACCAGGAAGTCTATATGCCTGCCGTCAACCGGTAGCCACCGGCGCCCTTCCCGGAAGCCCTGCGGCTTCCGGGAAGGGTGGGGGGATTACGCCGCTTTACTCAGATCATTCACGATCTCGCGCACGACATAGATGGGCTTATCCTGGCTCTCGTAATAGGTGCGCGTGATCATCTCACCCAGAAGCCCCATTGTCACCAACTGCACGCCGATGACGACCAACAAGATAGCCAGCTGCAGCAGCGGCCGGTTGCCGATGCTGGCGCCAAGAAAGAGTTTGATGAAGGTCAGGTACAGTCCAAAGAGCGCCCCCACGCCCATCGACGCCAGTCCCAACGTACCAAACACATGAATGGGGCGCGTCGAGTATGTCCCCAGGAACCAGACGGTAATCAAATCCAACATCACGCGAATGGTGCGGCTGATGCCATATTTGGAGCGTCCGAACTGACGCGCCCGATGGTTGACCGGCACTTCGGTTACAATGGCGCCAACCTGACTGGCCAGCGCGGGGATGAAGCGATGCAACTCGCCGTAGAGTCGCACTTGTTTGAGCACCTCGGTGCGATACGCCTTGAGCGAACAACCGTAGTCATGCAGTCGCACGTCGGTCACATTGGAGATGAGCCGGTTCGCCAGCATCGAGGGCAGCTTGCGGTCGAGCCAGCGATCCTGTCGGTTCTTGCGCCAGCCGCTGACGATGTCATAGCCCTCATCGGCTTTTGCCATCAGCAATGGGATATCCATCGGGTCGTTCTGCAAGTCGGCGTCCATCGTGATCACGAACTCGCCGCGCGCCTGGGCAAAACCTGCGGCAAAGGCAGCCGTCTGCCCAAAGTTGCGCCGGAAACGAATGATCGTGAAGCGCGGATCGCGTTGGGCGATTTCCTTCAACAGCACAAAGCTCCGGTCGCGTGAACCATCATCGATAATGATCACTTCCGCCGGCTGGCCATAATTGGCAATCGCCGCATCCAGCGCTGCATACAGATGTGGGATGCTGTCCTCTTCATTGTAAAGCGGAATCACGATGCTGATCTTGGGTGCAATGACCGGCATCGCCAGGTCGTCGTCAATGCGCACATCAGGTGTAGGTGTGGTCGTCATAAGCACTTTCGTTCTGTTCACTCCAGCGGCCCGGAGACGCCCGCATCACTAAAGGTTGCCATCTCGTTGAGCAGCGCCACTGCGGCGTCAAGCAAGGGCAGCGCCAACATTGCACCGGTGCCTTCGCCCAGGCGCAAATCCAGGCTCATCAACGGTCGCAGATCGAGGTGATCGAGCAGGACGCGATGCCCAGGCTCCAGACTCTGATGGCCGGCAATCATGAACGCGCGCACGGCTGGCGCCAGTTCATTGGCAATGGCAGCGCCAGCAGTGGCAATGACGCCGTCGATCAACACAGGAATGTGCGCCGCCGCCGCCGCCAACACGACGCCCGCAATGGCGCCGATCTCCAGCCCACCAACTTTACTAAGCACGTCGAGCGGGTCATGCTCATCGGGCAAATGGATTTCGATGGCACGCGCGACCACCTCGACTTTATGGCGCCAGCCGTCGCGGCCAAGCCCCGTGCCCAGCCCGGTGACTTCGACTGCGGGTCGTCCGGTGAGCGCAGCTGCAATCGCGGCGCTGGCCGTCGTGTTGCCAATGCCCATGTCGCCGGTGACCAGCACGCGCACGCCGTCGGCGATTGCTGCCTGCGCCACTCTGATACCCACCTCGATGGCCGCCACCGCTTCAGCACGCGTCATCGCCGGTTCGCGCAGAAAATTGGCTGTGCCAGGTCGAATCCTGGCTTTCACCAGGCGCGGGTGATCAGGCAGTTCTCCCTTGACGCCAACATCGACGACGGTCACCTCTGCGCCGAATTGACGCGCCAACACATTGATGGCGGCGCCGCCGGCCAGGAAGTTGAGCACCATCTGTGTGGTGACATCAGCGGGATAGGCGCTGACGCCCTCCGCCGTCACGCCATGATCGCCCGCGCAGACGATGACGCGGCACGGACGCAGCGGTGGACGCAAGACGCCGGTGATCCCGGCAAGCTGGATGCTGAGTTCTTCTAACCGTCCCAAAGCGCCGAGCGGTTTGGTTAAGATTTGTTGACGCTGCTGGGCGGCTTCGCTGGCAGGTGCGTCCAAACCGCCGATCTGACTCATGACGGCGCGCAAGAGTTGTCCGGGTTGCGATGGTCGTGTGGTCATAGGATTGTCACTTTCCCCAGAGCGCCATCGACGGCCACGTGAGCCGTTGGCGCAATAGTCTTCATGGCGGCGCCCGCAGCGACAACGCCGGGACGACCGAGGCTGCGCGCACACGCGCACAGTGGATCAAGCGGGCTGCCCTGTGCAGTGACAAAGGCGCGCGTGGCGGGCAGCAAAATAGCAGCAGCGCTTTCTGGCTGTTGGGTTATCAGGATGGCATCCGCCGGCCAGTCCCTGGCCTTCGCCGCAAGAACTGCGCAACCTTCCGCACGACCGGCAGCCGCCGGCAGACCAGCTGTCGGCAATGTTGCCTCGCGTTCGCCCCAGATGAGCGCAGGCGGCGAGGTGCGGCGCCAGGCAGCCACCCATTGTTGACGCTCCTCAGCCGTTGCGTGGATGGTGTGGCGATCGCTGACGTTCCACTCACCCGTCATCATCTCTTTGACTTCTTCCACTTCGTAGAAGAAGATGGCGTCCAACGATGTGATGCGATGGTCGGTCAATGCCTCGCGTGCGGCAGCCAACGCCCATTGCCGCGTGCCGGCCAGCGAGTAAGCAACCGCATGGAGCGCCTGACTTTGCATGGTGAGCAGGGTCTGCATTTGCGCAACGAGTTGCTGCACCTCTTTGCGCACTTTGCCATCGACTGCAGCCAGCAACGGCTGTGGATCGGCGGGTTGCGCTCCGTTGGCGGCGGGCGCCCCTTCAGCACAGGCGCGAATGGCAGCAAAGAGGATGTCCGGCGCCTCGCTCCAGCGCGGCGCCGCGATCTCGCCTTCGTGGAGACCACGCTGGCCGTAGCGCGCCATGAATGCCTGCAACTCCTCAGCGAAGGCGCCTGATGGCAGCGATGTCTGCCAGGTTTCGAATGTCCCCGCCTTGAGCCAGGCGCGCACGGCAGGCTGCGCCGCTGCGTTTTGCCCCAGCCGCTGCACGTGCTGCGCCATCTCCAGCTCAACCGTTGGCGCTGCGCCGCCCAGCGCCTGCACAAGCAAGGCGGCGGCTTCGGCTTCCGGGCGCGGGGCGAGCAACGCCAGCAGCCGTCGATAGGCCCACTCCAGATTGTGGCGCGCCGCAAAGTAGGGAAGCAGCGCGGTTGCGCCGACGCGCTCGATTTCTTCCATGATCTGGAGCACTTCGGCCTGTGACCAACGCAGCCCTGCCACGCGACTTTGCCACGCCGCCGTTCTGGCAATAATTTCAGGCAATTCCTGTTGCAGAGAATGCAAAACTTCTTCAATTTTTCTTGCGCCACGGGCAAGCTTCATCCCGGCCCAAAAACCGGGTTTCTCCCAGGCAATCAGCGGACGCGTTACGCCGTCGAGGCGGAGCAACGGCGGCGTAACGCCGGCGTGCTCAGCGTCCAGCGTGGCGGATAAAGTCAGGTTGACGAACGGATGCCCGGCGTGCAGGCGCACAATCCCGGAACGCGGCGATGGGTCAAAACCCAGACGGTCGTAATAGAGATACCAGGCGCGCGCGGCGATCTCTGTCAGCAGGCTGCCGGAGAACGGCGTCAGCGCGTCGGGCGCCAGCGGGGCAAGCAGCGCACTTCCCCACACTGGGCCGGTTTCCGACCCGCTGCTTGAAAATGTAAACTCGATCACTTCACCCTCATTCGCGCATGTTTTTCCGCCGCAAACTGATGTACTATGATGACAAGGCGTCGCGGCATTCCCAAAATTTGATTGTCCCAGCAAGCGCACGATGTGTCAATTTGGCTTTGTCAGCGATCAACACGAAGGATTTACGACCAACCAACGATAGCACAAACGTCCACAGGATCGTTCGATAGCTTCACTTTTTTCAACAGGAGGATACGATGAAATCACTTATTCTTGATAAGTGGTGCAGAGGAGCGCTACGCGCACTGTTGCTGGTTGCCCTTTGTCTGGCGCCGCTGCAGGCGGTGCAGGCTGCGCCTGCTGCGCAGGACGCACCGCTTCCGCTCTTGCTGGGTGAGTTTGGTCGTGCCAACCTGGCGGAAGGCGAAACCGTGCAATACGCACTGACCACGCCAATGGCGGGAACGTACACCGTCGCCTTCACGGCGGATGGAGACGCCGCCAACTTTGTGTTGACGCTGGTTGACGCCGACGGCAACACACTGTACGACGACGTGCTGCAAACGGACACCGTGATCGACCTGGACGCCGGCGATTACGTGCTAACCTTCACGGCGCAAACAGAAGCCGAACTGGGCTTTCTGGTCGGCATCGAAGCGGGCACGATGAGCGCCGACGCCGATGCGCCCGGTGAACTCTTCAACGGCGCTGTCTTCACCACCAACGATGTGACCGAACCACTTCACGCCACCATCACCCTGGAGCCATCGCCATATCCGCAGCAGGCGCTGATCCTGGTGCAAGGTGACACCGGCGATGTTTATGATGTGGAAGTCACCAGTGAGGAGTCCGACTATTACTACATCAACACCGCTGAATCCGAAGTGCTGCAATTTGTCACCCAGGGTGGCGCCTACACGCTGATGGTGACGCCGACGGAAGGTGGCGCCGCGTTGCAAGTCAGCGTCTTTTTGAGCGGGCCAGCGCCCACGCTCGAACCGGGCGTCGAGACGACCGGTGCGCTCGACAGTGCTGAAGACAAGGACACCTACCAGTTCAGCGTGGCTGAAGCCGGCGCTGTGGTCGCCGTGACCGCCAGCGCCGATGGGGAAGCCAGCCTGACCCTTCATGCCGGCCTGACGCCGGACGACCAGACCTGGAGCGCCTACGGTTACACCGAAGAAGCGTCCGTACTCGAGTTCGTGGCGCCGGTGGCTGGCGTCTACTACATCACACTGCAGACCGACGCCGAGGCGGGCAGCGCCTACACCCTTCTTGCCGAGGTGAAGGGGCAGGCGGCGACGCTGCCCCTCGACGAACCGACGCCCGGCACAGTCGCTGGCGGTGGGCGCACCGGCTACCTGCTCGACATCACCGAACCGGAGCAATTTGTCATCGTTGCGCTGGCCGGGCCGGCGGATCAAGACCTTGACCTGAGCATTGCATACTATGTGGATGGCGAGCAGGTCGCCAGCGACAGCTCGGCTACAACCAGTGGGCGTGAGGTGGTCAGCCTCTTTGCCGAGACGCCAGGCCGCTATATCGTGGAGGTGAATGGCGCCTGGTCAGATGGCGCCGATTATGTCATTCTTGCCTTGTCGGGAGCGTTGGCCGACATGATGGGTGACAATGCAGCGCCGGCGGCCGCCGCCACACCGACGCCCAACAGCGAAGGCGAGCTGGAACAATGGGCAGTTGCCGCGGAAGCATCAAGTGAATATTCTGATGATAGCTGGTCAGCGCAGCAGGCGACGGGTGAGCCGAATACAACCGGCATTGGCGACGATCCCAATGCCTGGGCGGCTCAATTCGCCGATCTGATGGAAGAGACGCTGGTGCTTGTCTATGCCCAGGCCGTTATCCCCACCGGAATCGAGATCCACGAAAGCTACAACCCTGGCGCGATTACGAAAATCGAGGTGCTTGACCCCAACACCGACGCCTGGGTTGTGGTGTGGGAAGGAGAAGCGGACACTGCCGGCGAAGAAGTGGCCGTCTTCAGTCCGGCGCTGACGCCGGTCGATTTTACCACCGACCAGGTGCGGCTCACCGTCAATGAACCGCTCATCACCGGCTGGAACGAGATCGACGCCGTCAAACTCATTGGAATGGTGGAGTAAGGAAAATTCAGGCGTCACCCGTCAGGCGTCATGGGTCAGACCAGCAGAGTTCTGAAGTTTAGCGGGTGACGCCTGATGGGTGACGCCTGATGGGTGACGCCTGATGGGTGACGCCACGGCGATTTGGCGCTGCATCAAGTTGGCTTTACACTACGCACCATGAAGAAAGCAGCGCACTTCGAACCTGAACCAACGCCGGCTCACCGGCCGATGCAACCGATCCTTGCCATCATTGACGCCGACATTATGTGTGGCAAGGACGAGACCGCGCGCGAGCAGATGCTCTATAATCTGCGCCACTATCGCGGCAACGGGGTCAAACCATTGTGGACAAACTGGCTGCGTCAGCGCGCCGACCTGCGTTTCACCTGCCTGATTCACGATGTCGCCGCCTTCAACAAGTTCATGCTTGATGTGGTGCGCAGCGTGGATGGTGTGCGCGAGACCAACACCGTGCTCAGCTTTGGCGGGCGCGCCGACATCGATACGCTGCTCGAACTGGAAATGGAAGTCAGCACCAACAACATGGTGGCGGTCAACGTGATGATTGATGTGCAGCCAGGGATGGATCGTCAGTGCTTCCAGAGTCTGCTCGATCTGCCGCGTCACCCAGAAGTCAAGCGCGTCTGGCTGCTCAATTGCTATCACAGTCAGGATTCCGACCTGATGTTGCTGTTGCTGGGTAAAAAGCTCACCTCGATCACAGGCTACATCATGAGTTGGGTGCGCACAACCCCGGGCGTGATCGACACTGAATCACAGACGGTGATGGATTGGCGTTGGCTCGCCAGTCCACAAGACCTGGTGGATCTGGCGGAACTCTTCTTTACGCGTATGACCCTCGACGGCGAATAGGCGCCGTCAGGCGTTACGGGCACAAGCGCGCAGCAACGAAGCGATGACTCAGCGCCCGAAACCGCCCCCAATCACCCCATACATCCGAACGCAGATACACGGTGTCCAACACATCGGCGACTGCGCCAAGTGCACATGCGGGGCGCCACTGCCAGCCGCCGATCGATTCCTCCGGGTCCTGAGGGGTCAGCGATGCATCGACGGGCATGCGCACCAGAAAGTGGTAGGTGGCAAAGGGAGCGGCGCCAAGCGTGCGATGCCGTAAATCGTAGGCCAATACCCCCAACAGCCGCTCCACCTGCACCTGGTCGCTCCCCGCGCCGACCGTCAGCCCGGTTTCCTCAAAGATTTCACGCTGCAGCGTTGCCAATACCGCCTCACCGACCTGGATGCCGCCGGTCGGCAGGCGATAGGCGCCTTCCGGGTAGAAGGTCTTGATATGCAGCAGCACACCTTCCATCGGGCTGCCCCGATGCATGATATAGCAGATTTCGGCGCGGCGTCCATTGGCGGTCAGCAACTGGTGTTCGCCCGTCAGGAAGGGATGCGCCACGCTGAGCGCAACGGACTCCACCACGGCGTCGGGCCAGAGGCGCTGAAGTTCAGCCATTTCTTGTGAATCGATAGCGTGCGACAGGTGCATGAATCTCCTCGGCGTTACTGATCGCTAGGTTAACCGTTTATCTTCCCGGAAGCTTTGGAGCTTCCGGGAAGATTGCGAGCAATATCACGTGACAACCTAGAGATCGATAATTGATTTCTAGATTGTCACGCAATCTCCCCAGCAGCCAACCTGGGGATCAGTCGGCTGCCACCGCCTGGAGATCACGTTCCCAGACGGTGTGAAAAAGTTGTACACCCAACCGCTTGCCGCGTGTCTGCAAGGCGCGAAAATCGAGCTGGTCGGCGCAGATCAGCACGATCACGTTCGAGCCGCGGCGGTAGGCATTGTGGAGCGTCCACAGCGTTGTCTCATCCAGGTGAGGCGTCACCACAATCAGGGTGGCGCCCCAGGGCAGGTCGGCGGTGTGACGGGCGATCAGAGCGGGAAGAGGTTGAGCGGCGCTGTTGAGCTGGATGCGCGCCAGCAAACGCCACACACCCATCAAGTGCTCGCGCCCGGTGCGCGGGGTGATGGCAGGCGGCGCGTTGCTGGTCGCCAAAGGATCGCTGCCATTGGCGACCAGCCCGACAGCCTGGCGTTGCTCGCTGAGATGGCCGGCCAGTGAGGCCGCCACCGAGATCGCCCACTCGCTGGCGCCAAGCAACACGCGCACTGGATAGGCCGCGCGGTCGAGATCGAGCACTATCGACGCCGGCAAGTCCTGTGAGGGCTGAAACTTCTTGACCAGCAAGGCATCGGCGTGTGCGGTGGACTTCCAATGAATACGGCGCAGACCATCGCCCACGGCATAGGCGCGGACGCCACTCAGCCGCGCCGGGTCTTCGGTCAACTGACGACGCGCGCCCAGCACACCAAAGGGCATTCGGCTGGGCAACCCCAGGCGCTCCAGCGGTACGATCTGCGGATAGACGATGAATTCAGCGCTGCCAGCTTCCTCCCAGAGCGCCTCAGCAAAGCCAAAGAGATCACTGGTGCGCAGGCTGAGTGGACCAACAGTGTAATAACCGCGCCGCCGGCAGTAGAGCGTGTAGTCGTGCACCAGCCGGCTACGCCCACCCAAGCTGACGATGGTGCGATAATCGTCTTGATCCTTCAGTTCCAGCGGCACAGCTTCCTGGATTTGTAGCCAGGGCAGAGGCAGCCAGCTCCGATTTTCCAACTCGATGCGCACGGGTGCATGTTCATTGGTGAAGGCATACCGGGCAACGCGTCGCGTCATATGCAAACGCGCCAGGCTACGACGCACCCACCAATGGCTGAAGACCCACACGCCGCCGACGACATAGACCAGGTAATACGCCCAGTCCATGCGCATCAGGGCAGCGACGAGAAAGATCACCAGCAAGGCCCAGAAGATGTTGTGCATGAGGACGCTATTGTTCGATGCTGCCCAGGTCAAGCGGCGTCTGTTCAACAATCTCGGCGATGATTTCCGCCGCCTGGCGTCCGCGCAGAGCACTCTCCGGGCGCACAATGCAGCGATGGGGCAACGCCAGCGGTGCAATCGCCTGGATGTCGTCGGGCAGGACAAAGGTGCGCCCGGCGATGGCGGCGCGCGCCTGGGAAGCCCGGTAAAGCGCCAACGACCCGCGTGGGCTGGCGCCTAACGCCAGGTCGGGATGGCTGCGCGTGGCCTGGATCAGCGCCACGATGTAGCGCCGCAGCGAGGGATCAACATGGATCGCCCACACCTGTTCGGCCAGCCGTGGCACGGCATCGCCCGGCGCCACAGCGCCGATCTGCTCGATGGGGTGGCGCCCGCCCAACGCCAACAGCATCGCTTCCTCTTCGTCCGGTGTGAGGTAGCCAAGCTGGATGCGAAAGAGAAAGCGATCGAGCTGCGCTTCCGGCAAAGGAAAGGTGCCTTCAAACTCAATAGGGTTTTGCGTCGCCAACACCAGAAAGGGCCGTAGCAGCGGGCGCGTCTCGCCATCCACCGTGACCTGCCGTTCGCCCATGCATTCAAGCAAGGCGGATTGGGCGCGCGGCGTAGCGCGGTTGATCTCGTCCGCCAGTAAAATGTTGGTGAAAGCCGGGCCAGGCATGAATTGGAAGCGCCGCGTCTCCTGGTTAAAGATGCTGACGCCGGTGATGTCGCTGGGCAACAGGTCGGGCGTGCACTGGATGCGCCGAAAATCACCGCCCAGGCTCAGCGCCAGGGCGCGCGCCAGCATCGTCTTGCCCACGCCGGGGACATCCTCCAGCAATACATGGCCTTCACACAATAACGCAATGATCAACGTGTCGATCACTGTCTGTTTGCCGACGATGACTTTCTGAACATTGGCGCGGACAGTTTCCGCAAAATACTGGATTTCGCTGCTCATGCTTGTGATCGCTTTGGTAGGCGCTGGCGGCGGACATATCGATGCATGACGTCAGTATGCCCCAGAATGCAGAATTTGTCAGCCTGCGAATCATGGGAGGCGCCCCATTTCCTTTGACGCCGACGCCAGCCTGTGCTATGGTATCGCTAATTCATGCCCGCGTAGCTCAGTAGGATAGAGCGAGGATCTCCTAAGTCCTAGGTCGCTGGTTCAAATCCAGCCGCGGGCGCTCATCCTTCTGACAGAAAAGCAGCAACAGATGGCCACCGGTCTCATCGTACATTTAGAGATTGTCCCTGATCAACGCGAGGCCTTCGTCGAGATTGCCCGCGCGCACGGTGCACGTTCGCTGCGCCTGGAAAGCGGGCGCTGTCTGAGCTTCGAGGTCTTTGTCCCGGTCACCAGCGCGACGCAGGTTATTCTCGTCGAAAAATATGTCGACGACGACGCCCTTCAGGCGCATTGGGATTCACCCCACATGGCGGAGTACAGCGCCCGCGTCGAGGCGATGATCACCAGTCGCACGCGCTATCGCTGTCTTGTTTGACTCCATCCGCTGTTCGGCATTACTCGCCTCAGAACGATTGCGGAGGCAGAACCATGCCAGGCAAAAACGAGCTTGCCCCGAATGTGGACGCCACAGACATGGCTGCCCAGCTGCGCGGCGCAGCACAGCACAACCCTGAAGCACAGCCTCCATCCCTGGCGCTGCTGTGGGCGCACATACCCGCCGCCGTGATCGTCACCGACAACGATCTGCGGATTCAGAGCTGGAACGCACACGCAGAGACGATGTACGGCTGGCGCGCCGACGAAGTCAAGGGGCGGGACATCGACGAAGTCTGCCAATCGCGCTGGAGTGACGTAGCGCGCGCCGAGGTGCAACGCATATTGCAAGAAAGCGGCGCCTGGCGCGGGGAGATCGAGCAGCGCCACCGTGACGGGTCATTGCTCTACGTCGACGCCAGCGTGGCGGCGTTGCGCAACGAGCAGGGCGACATGATCGGCAGGGTGGCGCTGCATGTCGACATCACCGCGCGCAGACAGGCATTCCAGGCGCTGGCTGCCAGTGAAGCCAACTATCGGCAGGCAATTAGCGCCGTCGGCGCCATCGCCTACAGCCTCGACTATACTATCAACCGCTACACTTTTATGTCACCTAACGCCGAAGAACTCACCGGCTACCCACTGGCGACGTTAACGCCGGACTTCTTTGACACCTTAGTCATTGACTCCATTCCCACCGGCCCTTTCAGCGGGATGACGAACGAGGAAGCTACGGCGCTGATCCGTAGCGGAAAGGGTGGGAACATATGGCACTGCGACTACCGCATCCGCACCCATGACGGCAAAGAACGGTGGGTCTACGATGCCTCGGTTCAGATCATGGGCGAAGATGGCGTCCCCATCGGCGCGGTCGGCATTTTGCAGGACATCACCGTGCGTAAACAGATGGAAGCCGCCCTGCGCGCCAGTGAAGCGCGCCAGCGCCAGCTGGCGGAAGCGTTGGAGCAACGCGTTCAGGAACGCACCGGCGAATTGCAGGCGCAGCGCGACTTCGTCAGCCAGATTATGGATGCGCTCGGCCAGGGGCTGGTCGTTGGCGATGGCAAGGGGCGCGCCATGTATGTGAACCCGGCGATGGCGCGCCTGCTGGATACACCGCAATCTGCGTTGATCGGCGCGCGCCTGACGGACTATATCGCCCCAGAAGACCTGCCGATGGTGAACGCGTTGTTTCCAGCGCGCTTGCGGGAGGAAGATTTCCAGTTCGAAGTGCGGATGCGCACGCGCAGCGGGCAGATCAAACCTGTGCTCGTCTCGACAACGCCGCATCGACAGGAAGGCGCCGTCATCGGTCGCATCGCCCTGTTCACCGACCTGACCGAGATCAAGACCGCCGAAGCCAGCCTGCGTCAGAGTCGCGATGACCTGCGTGCCGCCAACGTTGCGCTGGAACGTGCACTACGCCTGAAAGATGAGTTTCTGGCCAGCGTGAGCCACGAGCTGCGCACCCCGTTGACCGGCATCCTGGGGTTGTCGGAGGCGTTGCAAATGCAAATTTACGGCGCACTCAATGAGCGTCAAATGCGCTCGGTGGAAACGATCTGGGAGAGTGGGCAACACCTGTTGCGATTGATCAACGATATTCTCGATCTCTCAAAGCTGGCCGCTTCACAGTTGGACATGGTGTTCGAACAATGTGATGTGGTGGATATCTGTCATGGTAGCCTGTCGCTTATCAAGGGGATGGCGCAGAAGAAGCAGCTTAACGTCGATCTGCTTATTGAACCGTTAGATATGAGCGTACGCGCAGACCCGCGTCGCCTGAAGCAGATGCTGGTGAACCTGCTCAGCAACGCCGTCAAGTTTACGCCAGCAGGCGGCAGCATCGGACTGCGCGTGCGGGGTGACGCCGACCGACAGATCATCACATTCGCGGTGTGGGACACCGGCATTGGAATCGCCGCTGCCGATCTCGAACGCATCTTTGTCCCGTTCACGCAGCTCAACGCTGGCTTGACGCGCGAATATGCAGGCACCGGGTTGGGGCTGGCGCTGGTGGAGCGGATGGTGCGGACGCACGGCGGTTCGGTCAGCGTTGAGAGCACGCCAGGCATGGGCAGCACGTTCACCTTGACCCTGCCCTGGACGTCGCAGGCAAAACCTGCCGCCGCTGCGCCTGCATCCGAGGCGCACACTGCCGACCTCACACCCAAGCCCAGCGCCGACGTGCAACTTTTGCTGGCTGAGGATGATCCACTCAATGCAGAGATGCTGATCGAATATCTGACAGAGGCTGGCTACCGGCTCATTCACGCGCAGGACGGTCTGGAGGCAGTGCAACAGGCAGCAGCGCTTCATCCAAATTTGATCCTGATGGATATCCAGATGCCGCAAATGGACGGTCTGCAAGCGATCCAGCAAATCCGGCGCCATCCTGATCAGCGTGTGGCGACTGTCCCCATCATCGCACTGACGGCGCAAGCCATGGCGGGTGACGCCGAACGCTGTCTGGCGGCTGGCGCCAACGCCTATCTGGCCAAGCCTTTTCGCTTCACCGATATTCTTCAGTTGATCGGCAGGCATCTACGGAAAGAAACGCCATCATCGTAAACAACGCCAGTGCACGTTGCCGGCGAGACATCGTGCACCATCTACTGTGATCGTGGGAAGTCGCCGATGAAGCTACGCACAGTGATATAACATCTGCGCTGAGCGGGAGCCACCATGCCACCCGATGAGGGCGCCGTGTTCAGCATCTGGCGTGCAGCGCTGAACACGGCCACCATTTCACTCTGCTCAGCCCTCGATGGCGCGCAACGCCTCGACCACTGGCTGTGCCTCGCTTTCGAGCGTGGCCTGCACCTCAGCAAAGACTGCCGCCACCTCCTCCGCCTGGACAGTGATGCGTTCGAGACCCTTGCCGATGATCTGATCGCCATTTGGCACGAAAACGCGCGCCGAGTCCTGCGGTTGCGTCAGGGGCAACTGATCGACAGCTGTCTTGAACTGTGGGTATGTCTCAAAGTACGTCTGCATCTCCGGCAGATCGAGGGCGCTCTTGCGCACGGGCATGTAGCCCGTGTTCTGTGACCAGAAGGCCGTTGATTCGGGACTGCTGGCATAGGCAATGTACTGCATGGCGGGCGCCTGCTTTTCTGCCGGCGTCCTGGACAGGATCGCCAGCCCGGCGCCGCCGGTGCAGCAACCAAAATACTCCTTCTTGGGCAGGAAGGCCGTGCCAAACTCGAAGGTGGCGTTGGCCTTGATGCCGCCCATCGAGCCAGTGGACATCATCGCCGCCGCTGTCAGACCGCCGATGAAGTCGGCCTGCACATCTTTGCTGGGGCGCGCCCACTTGTAGGTGTGCACGGTGTCTTTGTAGAACTGACCGGCGGCGACAGTCAATTCGTCGGTCATATGCATGGTGAAATCGGGATCGCTATACTTGCCCCCCCACTGCCAGGTCACCGGCTGGAAGAGCCAGGCAATATAGCTGGCGCCATCAGGGTGGGTGAAGGCGGCCGTCTTCATCTCTTCGCCTTCCATCTCCAGCAGATTCGGCGCCCACTCCATGAACTCGTCCCACGTCTCCGGGCCACGATCGGGTAGACCAGCCGCCGCCCATTTCTCCTTGTTGTAGTAGAAGAGCGGGGTGCTGCGCGCAAAAGGAATCCAGTAATGCACGCCTTGACGCACGCCTTCGTTGATCAGCGAATCCTGGTAGTCGTTCACATCGACGCCCTGCGCGTTCAACAGATCGTCCAGGGGAAGCAGCGTCTGATTCAGATAGAACTTGAACCACCAGACATCGCTGAGCAGCGAAATGTCGGGGGCAGTGCCAGCCTGCAAAGCCGCCGTGACCTTCTGTGCGGTCTCCTCATAGCTACCCTGGAACTGATAGTCGATGACCACGTCGCTCTGGCTTTCGTTGAAGCGTTTGACCAGCTCGGTCTCAGTCTCGCCGTTCTTACCGGTGAAGCTGCTCCAGAACAGAATAGTAACCGCCTCCTGCGCTGGCGCGGCGGCGTCGCCAGCCGGGGCGGCCGGCCCAGGCGCTACTGGTGCGGTGCAACCTGCCAGCGCCAATACGCCGGCGCCTACCGTCATCCCTTTGAGCAGTGTGCGGCGAGAAATTGTCTTTTCAGGCATAGTGTTCCTCCAGGTGAATGTTTGAGCAAAACGTTGAATGGAAAACCAGGCGTGCTGCGACTCAGCCTTTCACGGCGCCAGCCGCAATGCCATCCACGATGTAGCGTTGTGCATACAAGAAGACGATCAGCACCGGCAACACGACAAAGATCGTGCCCGCCATAACGACGCCCCAATCAATCGTGCCTTCCTCCACCATCAGCCAATAGATGCCGATGGGCAACACGCGCATCTCTTTGGTGTTGGTGACAATGAGCGGCCACAAAAATTCATTCCACTTGGCGACGATGCTGAGCAACGCAAATGAGACAATCGCCGGTTTGGCGAGCGGCGTCACCACGCTAACCAACGTGCGGATGTGGCCAGCGCCATCGACGCGCGCGGCATCCATGATTTCGGTGGGCAACGTGCGGTAATACTGACGTAGCAAGAAGGCGCCATACGCCACCGATGCGCCGGGAATGATGATGCCTTGATAGGTGTTGATCCAGCTCAGGCGCGCCACGGTCAGATAATTAGGTAAGATCGTCACCTGCACCGGCACCATCAGCGCCGCCAGCAGCAGTAGAAAAATGTAGCGTTTGCCTGGAAAGCGCAAAAACGCAAAAGCATAGGCGGAGGTCACCGCAAAAAAGACCTCAAAGCCACTGCCAAAAAGCGTCACGACAAACGAGTTGATGTAATAACGGCCAAAGGGCGCCGAATTCCAGGCTTTGGGGAAACTCGCCAGCGTCGGCTGGGTAGGAATCCAGGTCGGCGGCACAGAGTAGATTTCCTGCGGCGTCTTGAAGGCGCCACTGATCATCCAGTAAACCGGCAGCCCGATTAGCAGCACACACAACACAAGCCCCAGGTAAGCCGCTACGCGCCCAATCAAACTCCGCTGCTGACCAACCCAATGGGTCGTCGTGGGCTTATTTGTCTTGATAGGTGCTGGCTTCGTCTCGGCAGCCAGATTTGTTGTACTTGCCATGTATTTATACACCGTTTCTTGTAACGGCCGCTACACCGCGCACGGCTCAGGCGTAGTGGACATTGCGATCTTCGTAGCGCATCTGCACCAGCGTGAAGGCAAACATGAGTCCAAACAATAGTACGCTGGCGACGCCGGCGCGTCCGGCATTGAAAGCCACGAAACCTTCTTCATACAAGTAGAAAACGAGAGTGGTCGTAGCATTGACGGGGCCGCCATTGGTCATCACTTTGATGATGTCGAATGCCTGAAAACTGGTCAGTACGGTCGTTAGAATCAGGAAGAAGACAACGGGCGACAGTCCCGGCAGCGTAACGGCGCGAAAGCGCGACCAGGCGCCGCCGCCATCCACCACCACAGCCTCGTACAATTCACGCGGGATCGCCTGCAGACCGGCCAGATAGATCACGACGGCGTAACCAATCGTCTTCCACACGTGGACGATGATCACCGCCGGCATCGCCCAGGCGCTGTCAAGCAGCCAGTTGGGGGAGTTGAGGCCGATGAAGCCTAACAATGCATCGATCAGCCCATAGCGCGGGTCGAAGATGTAAATCCACACAATGCCAATGGCGGCGCCACTCAACATCACCGGGCTAAAGACGATGCTGCGCACAGCGTTGCGTCCGCGCAAACTCTGATTGAGCAACAGCGCCATCAGCAACCCCAACACAATCGTAAGCAATACGCTGGCAATCGTGAAATAGAAGGTGTTGAACAAAATCAGCCGAAATTCGGGTTGCGTGAACAGAAAACGATAGTTGTCGAGGCCAACCCAAATCTTCACCGGCGCCAACATATCCCAGCGCACGAAGCTGAGATAGCCGTTATAGAGTAGCGGCCAATAGGTGAAGATGGCGAAGAGCAGGATATTGGGGCCAACTAACAAGAAAAATAGCCCCCATTCCCGACGCTCCGCCGGGGAAACCCGTTTTGACTGCAGCGAACCTGTGCTCATGAAACGCACTTCCTTTGCTGTGATCATCACGGCAAGCAAATATCAGTTGTGTTAAATCGAGTACGGCAAAGATTATCGGAGTTTTAATTATTTGTCAAAAGGGTTGCAGGGCAAGGACGGTTGCAGCAAAGAGTCGCTGACCGCCTGTCACCCTGTCCGTGCACGGGTGGGTGGTGCACGAACAGGGTGCGTTGCAGATCACTGTGCAGGAAAGGCGAAACCTTCTGGCGGCGCAGCTTCCAACGTGGGGAACGGCGTCAGCGTTTCGTCGCCAGGTTGCAACGGCGCAACCGGCGTTGCCATTGGTGCACTGTCAGGGGACGACGTCTCTGCAACGATGGTGGGCGTCGGCGTGTCAGTCAGATCCGGCGCTGGTGGCGTCTCCGTGGGGAGCGGCGTCGCCGTCGGCGTCGATGTCTCTGTCGGGAGCGGCGTCTCTGTCGGCGCTGGCGTATCGGTCGGGAGCGGCGTCGCCGTCGGCGCCGGTGTATCTGTCGGCGCCGGTGTAGGCATCGGTGCAGCGGTGGGTGTAGGCGTATCGATCACAACTGGCGTTGGCGTTTCGGCCATCGGAGCAGACGGCGCAAACGGCGTCGCGGTTGGCGCTGATGTCGGCGCTACAGCGGCAACGGATGGGGCATCCACCACAGCCTGACCAAAACCATTGACGATCGCAGGCAGGTAGAGATGGATGTCGCCAATGCGTCCTGTCAGTGCATTGTACTCCCAACCGCCGCCGTCGATCGTGATCTCTTGCAGCCAGTACCAGTAGGTGACGCCTTCGCGCACGCTGGCGTCTTCGAAGGTGTAGAGGCTGCCCACCCCGCGCGCCGGGATGAGGTCAGGCGTGAGCAAGATAGCCTGCGCCCGGTCAGAAGTTTCGCTGCGCCATAGGCGGAAGCCGGCTGTACGGAATTCGCTTGTCGTCTTCCACATCACGAGCAACGAGGTCTTGGTTGGCGTGAGCGTGTAGCTTTCCAACAACAGCGACGTCGGCACTGGATTGGTGGGCAGTTCGATCTCCGAGCCAGCCTCGCCCTCTTCATCGTAGGCGCCAGGTGCACTGGCCACCATGATATTCTTGACCGTGCCGTGACCGATCGAACTGATAAAGAAGTAGGCGTCCACGTGCAACGCATGGTTTGCCGCCAACGGGCCGGCGTCGCAGACCATCGTCATTTCGTCAAGCATCCGGCAGCCGTTCACTGCCGTCGACCACAGATAGGTGAAACGGTAAGGCAAGTGATCTGTAATGATGATCGACGGTGCATCCGACGGGCCGTAGTTTGTCACTGTCAACGTGAAGGAGATCACCGTGCCCACGGTCGCCGTTTGCGCCACACTGGTCTTGAGTGCTGCCAGGTTCACGACCGGCCCAACCATCACGCCGTTATCGTCGTCGTTGTTGTCGGGGTTCGGATCGATCCGGTGTGTTGGTGAAGGCAGCCGCTGTGTTGGTCAACACCGTCCCTGGCGGGAAGGTTGGGCTGATAACGTGCACCGCCGCCGTGATCACCACCGGTTCACCGACCGGGATGTTGCCGACCTGACAGATTGCACTGACACAGACGCCCTGTGACGTCCCCATCGACAACAGCTCAGTGCCCGGCGGGATCAACTCCTTGACATCGACCCGATCCGAGAGCGAGGGGCCATGGTTATTGACCGTGATCGTGTACAGGATCGTCTCGTCGCCAAAGACGACGGTATGGTCGGCCGTCTTGATCACCTCCAGATCGGCGGCGCCGTAACTCTGCGTCGTCAAGGTGGACTGGTTGTTGCTCAGGTTCGCGTCGGATGTGGTGCTCGTGACGCTGGCCGTGTTGACGATGACCAGCGCCGCCGGCGCCTGCGGATCCACCTGCACCATCAGTTGAATGGCGACGGTTGCACCGTTGCTCAGCGCACCCAGGTTCCACACCGGTTCGGCCAGCGTGCCACCGGTCGGCGCCGGCGTCGCCGCGACAAAGCGGACGCCCACCGGCATCGGGTCGCTGACAGTGACATTCTCCGCCGTCGCCGGGCCGTGATTGACGACGGTGAGCGTGTAGGTCATCACCTCACCGGCGGTGGCATAGCGGGCGCCACTCTTGAGGATGGCAACGTCGGCATAGCGTGCACTGACCGTCACATCGACATCGTCGAGATTGTTGTCGGGCTGCGGATCGGTCAGCTCCGATTGGACGTAGGCAGTGTTGGTCAGGATGACGCCATCGGCCAGGTCGATGCCGGCGCGCGCCACGACCGTCACCGTTGCCGTGCCCACGATGATCGGCTCGCCATTGGCATCGACGCCGAAGTCCAGCGCACCGAGCAGACAACTGATGCCGGCGTTGCAGAAGCCCTTGCTCGTCTGGATGCGCACCAGCGTCAGGCCGGTGGGCAGCAGGTCGAGCAGCTGCGTGTTGCGCACGGGCGACGGGCCATGATTGGTGATCCTTAACGTGAAGGTCACTTCACCGCCGCCCTGCACCGTCGCCCGATCTGCCGTCTTGACCACTTCCAGGTCGGCCTGCGGTCCGGCGCTCAGCACTACGCGCGTTGGCTCATCGGCAAAGAGCGTCGAGTCGGTAAGCGGCGTCGTACTGGTTAATGTAGCAGTGTTGCGCAGGATCACGCCGTTGGGCGCCGTCGCATTCACCTTGACCACGATCAGGAAGCTTGTGCGCGCGCCCGCTGCCAGGTCGCCGACCGTACAGGCGACCACACCTGGTGTAGGCTCTGTACACGCACCGGTTGCGCTGTGATAGGTCACGTGTGGCGGCAGGGTGTCGGTGACGACCACGTTGCGCGCCAGGCTCGGCCCGGTGTTGGTGACGACCAGCACATAGACCAGCAAGCCGTCTGGCTCCACCGGATCGGTCAGGTCGTACTTGTCGATGCCGATTCGCGCCAGCGTCGTGACCGGGGCTGCGTGCTGCGCCTGGTTGTTGCTCTCATCCGGGTCCGGGGTCAGGTTCTCGGCAAAGATCGTGGCTGTGTTGGTGAGCACAGCACCGTCTGCCAGCGCCGGATCGACCACGCCGACCACAGTCATGGTGATAACCTCGCCAACTGTGATCGGGCGCTGCACCTGGCAGATGGCATCAACGCAGGCGGTCATGCCGACGCCAGCAACTTCGAGCGTCGCAGATTGCAACGTAATCCCTGCTGGCAGCGTGTCTTTGAGGTCGCGCACACTCGCCGCCGACGGGCCACGATTCATCGCTGTGATAATGTACGTCACCTGCGCACCGGCTGTCATCATCTGCGGGCCGGTCTTGTGAATGGCAAGATCGGCGGCGGCAATGATGCTCGTATCGGCGGCGGCGTAATTCTGCGTCGGGTCATTGTCCGGCGTCAGCGACGCCACCTCACCGGTGAACTCGATGCTGCTGCCCGGCGGAATGGCCGGATCAAGATTGACGTGCACCAGCAACGGGACATTGGCGCCTGGCAGCAGAATCTCTGTCGTCGTCAGCGTCACCGTGTTATCAGGATTGGGCGTGGCGTACCAGTTGGGCGGCAACACCACATTCTGATAGCTGGCTCCTGGCGGCAACGTCAGCGTCACGATCGCACCAACCGCCGACGATGGGCCAAGGTTCACAACCTGCGCCTGCACTGTCGCCGTTAGACCGGCGATGGCCGTTGGCGTGCTATTAAGCAGCAAGTTCAGGTTTGCCAGCGCGCTGACCGTCGTCGTGATCGTCACCCAGGAGAGGTCAGTATTGGTGAGCGGCGTCGTCGCCGTGACCGCCGCCGTGTTGACCAGCGGCGCGCTCTGCAGCGGATCGACCGTGCCCACCACCGTAACCGTTGCTGCCCCGCCGGGCGGCAGACTGCCCAACGCACAGGGCAGGCTGGAGCAGGCGCCCTGGCTGCTGCTCACACTGGTGACGGTGAAGCCCACCGGCAGCAGATCGCCGACCACGACGCCATCCGCCGTGCTTGGCCCGTTGTTGTGCACCACGATCTGGTAAGTTAGCGGCGCACCGGTGATCGCCGGGTCAGGTGAAGCGCGCTTACTGATGACTAGCGCCGACTCGCGCTCGGCCAGCACCGGCGTACGCGCCACGTTGTTGCTGAAGTCTGGATCAGACGGGCTGTAGATCGTCGCTGTGTTGGTGAAGGTCGTGAGATGCGCCACCGCCGGGTTGACCAAAACGTGCAGCGTAAAGGTGACGATTTCACCTTCCTCGACCATGCCGGTCTCACAGACTGTATCCAGACAGATCACAGGAACATTGGTCAGACTCGAACGCTCCACTACGATTGGCTGCAGCAGACGCACCTCAGATGGCAAGATATCGACCAGACGCACGCTGGTGGCGTCCGACGGCCCCCCATTTGTCAGAATGATCGTGTAGGTCAACTCGCTGCCCGCAGCCACCATTGGCGACGACGCCACTTTGCGCACACCCAGGTCTGACCGGCCAATGATGCTCGTCTCGACGCTCGTCGTATTGTTGACCGGGTTCGGGTCAGGCGTATCGCTGTCGACGGTTGCCCGGTTCTGCAGCGTGGTGCCGACCGGAAGATCGCTGTTGGTCGAGATGACGAGCGTCCAACTGATCTCAGCGCCGGCAGTCAGCGTCGGGATCGCCGTCGGCGGGCAGAGCACGGAGGTCGGGCCACTGCTGATACAGCCGCCGAAATCCGCCACTTCGATGCCGGGCGGCAGTGCGTCCTGCACCTGCACATTGACAGCCGTCGAGGGACCGGCGTTGCGCACGGTCAGGATGTAGCTGATCGGCGAACCGGCGGAAACCGTCGCCGGCGCCCACTTGAACATGATCAGGTCAGCGTTGTCACCGACGTCGGTGCGCACCTGCGCCTGCATGACGCTGGCTGGATCAAGAGCGGTGGTCGTCGTCAGCAGCGCCGTGTTAGTGAAGCTGACTGTCGCCGCCAGCGATGCGTTGCCCATTACCAAGATGGTCACTGTTTCACCCGGCGGCAGATCACCCAGATAGCAGACATTAAGGTTGCAATAGCCGCGCGCGCTGGAGATCAGAGGCGATTCTAGCTCAACAGGCAGTAGATCGGTCATCAACACGTTGCGCGCCAGGCTGGGGCCAACGTTCCGCACCAGGATGCGGTAGCTAAGCGAACCGCCCGGCGTGACGACCGTGGGTTGCGCCGTCTTCTCGATGGTCATCAACACTTTTGCTGCGACGGTTGTCGTGAACGTGTCGACATTGTCCGCTGGCGTCAGCTCAATGTTGTTGCTGCTGACATTGGCAGTGTTGAGCACAGTTGCATCACTGATCGTCTCGGTGCGCACCCAGCCGGTGATTGTAATCGTGGCGCTGGCCTGCGCCGCCAGATCACCCAATTGACAGATGACGCTGTTGTTGCATACCCCCTGGGAACTACTGACGCCCATCCCGATGATTTCGTAGGGCAGGGCATCCACGATCTGCACAGCATTGGCGACGCCAGGACCGCGGTTAGTGACAACCAGCGTGTAAGTCAAGACTGCACCCGCCGTCGCTGTCACCGGGCCGTTCTTGTCGATCACAAGGTCGACCGCGCCAAAGACAGGCTGTTGGATCGTCACAGCAACGGTGGCGGTGACAGGCGTAGCTGCCGTCGGACTGGTGGCGGTCACCAGGTTCGTGACGACCAGTCCATGGCTGGAGGCGGCGTCGGCGCGCACCTGCACCTGCAGTGTGCGGCTGCCGTTGGCTGCGAG
>CZCA01000488.1_pt2 | contig 24885 bp, 25 predicted proteins | sample 591981 | NCBI WGS metagenome assembly CZCA01 (sample SAMEA3556810, study PRJEB10932) | anaerobic digester metagenome
GGGTGGCGCGCTCAATACGAAACAGATGCCAAAACTGCATCCCCTCGGCGGCAAAGATCCGGATCAGCCATAGCAGTACCACCAAATCCACTGCCGCAACGGTCAGGGGCCACCAGTTGGCAGCGGTTTCCCATGCCTGGCCATCGCCGCCCAGAAAGAAGAGCAGCGCCAGAATTGCCTGAAACGCAGCAAAAAGGATGATGCGCGCAAAGAGCATTATCCACGGTGTCCTCTGCGAGGTTGCTACCGAGGACGTCACTAATTTGGTATACGTCATGTGCTACTTCTCTTTCTTGCTGATGCGTGTGACTATAAAGGCAGGTCCAACCAGTCTCTTAAAAAACGCCTTGGCACGCGCCTCGGTGCTCTCGGTGTGCTGGGAATCGTAGACCCACGCGCCGATCATGCCGATGCCATACCCGCTCCCGCCGGGCAAATCAGGCGGCGAGCAATTGACTGTCGACGCCGGCGCAATGGCCCAAACTTGCCAGCACAGCATCGACGACGCGCTCACACCAGTCTGCGGCAAAGGGCGTGGCCGCCAGGTACTGCGCATAGAGCGCGCCGACCAGCATGTTCACGGCTAGCCCAATGTCTGCGTCGGCGCGCACTTCACCGCGCGCTTGCGCAGCAGCGAGAATCGCCGTCAACCGCTGGCGGCGAGGCGTCACCAGATACTTGCGAAAGGCCGCCAGCAGTTCCGGCGTTTCATGCTCTTCTGCCAGCACCGTGCCCAGCAGCGACATGCCGTTGGGACGCAGAATGGCATGGCGAAAGTGCTCCATTTCTGCGATCAGATCGGTGCGCGTCTCACCGACGACCGCCGGCAACGTCACATCGCAGTATGCCACCAGCGCCGCCATCGCCAGCTCGATCTTCGAGGGCCAGCGACGGTAGATCGTCGGCTTGGTCACGCCCGCTTCTGCCGCCACCGTGTCCATCGACATGCGCACAAAGCCGTGCTGCGCCATCAGTCGCAGGGCGGCGTCGAGAATGCGTTCATCGGTCTGCGGTTCGCGTGGGCGCCCCGGCGCCCGCTGGAGTGCAGTGCTTACCTCGGTATCGCTCATATTGACAATTATACACCATGCATTATCCGCCAGGATGGTAAGATACTCAACAGAGAAATTTTGTTACTATACCGTATAGTATTGTATTATATGGCTGGAGCAACTGTCAATGCTTCGCCAGTGTTCCAGCCATACACCATGCATTCGCAGCCGTTTTCAAGCAACAAGGAGCGTTTCCATGTCCAACCCAACCATTGTCAACCGCTACGTTCATCCGCACGGCGCACCAGCCAAAGGCAAGATTCTGATGGTCGCCAGCAGCCCCGCCGTTTCCGCACAGACGGGCTGGCCCATCGGCTTCTGGGCCGCCGAATTGACGCATCCGTTGCACGTCTTCCAGGAAGCCGGCTACGACGTCGAGCTGGTGTCGACCGCCGGCGGCGCCCTGCAAATGGACAGCTATTCCGACCCGACCGACGCCAGCGGCTACTCGGCGCATGATGTGATCTCGCTCGGCTACATGCAGCAGCCGTGGTTCAAGGAGATGCTGGCGAACACCCGTAAGCTGACTGAGGTGCAGCCGGACGATTATGACGCCATTTTCCTCGTCGGCGGACAAGGTCCGATGTACACCTATCGGGGCAACGCTGCGCTGGAGAAACTCTTCGTCAACTTCTATGAGGCGGGCAAGCCGGCGGCGGCTGTCTGCCATTCGACCACGCTACTGCTGGAGGCGAAGAAGAGCGACGGCGAGCTGCTGGTCGCCGGCAAGACATGGACGGGCTTTGCCGACGCCGAGGAAGACTTTGCCGATAGCGCCGTGGGCATGAAGATTCAGCCCTATCGCATCGAAGCGAGCGCGCGCCAACTGCCCAACACGAACTTCACCGTGGCCGCGCCCTTCTCCGCCTACGCCATCGCCGACGGCAACTTGATCACCGGGCAGCAGCAGAATTCCGGCGCCGACGCCGCCCGGCTGGTTGTGGAGATGTTGAACCGGTGATTCTTAAACGCAACTTCGACCCGCGCAAGGTCGGCGTCTATGTCTGGCCCCAACTGCTGGCAGCGCTGCTCTGGTCGGCGGCAGTCTATGTCGCTTACGTGGTGCTGGGCTGGAGCTTGGTTTCCGTGCCTTTGAGCGTCTTGAGCATTCTCGGCACGGCGCTGGCGCTCTTTCTGGCTTTTCGCAACAACACGGCTTTCGGGCGATGGGGCGAGGCGAGCCAGGCGTGGGCGGCGATCACCGCTGCCAGCCGCACGTTGGCGCGGCTGATCGTCACCTTCACCGACGCCCATGCGCACACGCCGCAGTATAATGCCGCCGCGGCCGAGACATTCAAGCGGGCGATGATCTATCGGCATATCGCCTGGGTGAATGCATTGCGCCTGCAGTTGCGCGGGCAGATGGACGTCAACGAGCTGGCGCCCTATCTGGACGCCGCTGAAGTCGACGCGCTGCGCGAGGCGCCTGGCAAGCCCGGCGCGTTGTTGCTGATGCAGGGGCGACGCATCTACGACGCCATGGCCACAGGGATATTGCAAGGCTTCGACAGCTTTCAGCTGGAGGGGCAATTGGCAGTGTTGGCGAGTCAACAAGCGATCTGCGAGCGCATCAAGCTGATGCCGGTGCCGCGCCAGTATGATTACTTCACCCGGCTGTTCGTGTGGATTTTCATTCTGCTGACGCCGCTCGCGCTGGTAGGGACGCTGGTGCGCGAAGGCGTAGGTTTCTGGCTGATACCGCTGACGCTGGTGCTGACGTTTGTTTTTGCCATCGTGCAGCGCACCGGCGAAGTCAACGAAGACCCTTTCGCCAACCAGATCACCGACGTGCCGATGTCGGCCCTGTGCCGGATCATCGAACGCGATGTACGGGCAACGCTGGGTGAACATGATCTGCCGCCAATGCTAGAACCGAAGGGCGGCTATCTATGGTGAGGCGCCCGCCAGGAGGTGAAGAGATGAACTTGCAAAGTGCGGCGAGCCTGCCTGGCCCCGGTCGGCTGGAGGCGTTCAGCGACGGGGTGTTGGCTATCGTGATCACGCTGCTGGTGTTGGAACTGAAGCCGCCGCATCTCGTTGCGCCAGACGATGCGCGCGAAGCGATGACGGCGCTGGTCGCGCTTGGCCCCAAGTTCCTGAGCTACCTGCTGAGTTTCTTTTTCGTGGCGGTGTTCTGGGTCAACCATCACCGCTTCTTCCGGCTGATCCAGCAAGTTGACACCAGGCTGTTGTGGCTGAACACGCTGTTGCTGCTGGCGCTGTCGTTCGTCCCCTTCCCCACCAGCATGATCGGCGAGTATCCGGGCAACGCCGCCGTCCTGGCGCTCTTCGCCCTGGTATTGATGATCGCTGGTCTTGCATTCAATCTGATGTGGCGACATGCGCGATCGCGGCGGCTGTATCATGCGGGCGTTGACCCGGCAGTCGTGGCGCGAGCCGCAGCGCGGGGGCTGGTGGGGCCGGCGCTGTACGCTCTGGCTGCGGTGCTGGCGTTTGTGTGGCCGCCAGCCGCGTGGGCGCTGTTTGGCATCATCCCGCTGTTCTATGCACTTCAGCGCCCAGGCGGCGTAGCTCAATCGAGAATCTCACAGAAGGAGAAGTCATGAAAGTTGCAGTGTTAGGCGCAAAGATTATTGGCGGCACGCTGGCGCGCAAGTGGGCGCGGGCGGGGCACGACGTGATGTTCGGCGTGCGCAGCGTGGACAACCCGGAGACGCGGGCGCTGGCGCAGGAACTGGGCGCCGCCGTCGGGAGTGTGGGAGAGGCGATCGCCTTTGGGGAAGTGGTTGTCTTTGCCATTCCGGGTCAAGCGATGAGCGAGACGATCCAGGCGCACGCAGCGGCGCTGGATGGCAAGATTGTCATCGACGCCGCCAACCGCATGGGCGGCGGCGCCATGAACAGCGCGGCAGAGTTTGGCGCCCATGCGCCCGGTGCGCAGGTCTACCGCGCCTTCAACAGTCTTGGCTGGGAGAATTTCGAGAATCCCATGTTCGGCGATCTTCAGGCTGACCTGTTCTACTGCGGCCCGGCGGGCGCTGGTCAGGAGAAGGTTGAGGCGTTGATCGGCGCAGTCGGGCTGCGTCCGGTGTGCGTGGGCGACCTGCGGCAGGTCGGGCTGGTGGATGCAATTGGCTCGCTGTGGTTTGCGCTGGCGTTCGGCCAGGGGATGGGGCGGCATCTGGCGTTCAAGGTGTTGACGCGCCAGGCATAAACCCAAAGATGACAAGATGTACACCTTCCCGGAAGCTTTGAGCTTCCGGGAAGGTTGAACAATGACCTAGAAATCAATAACACATTGCCAACAACTCATTAAACTGTTATTGACAGCACGTTTGAGGTTCGCCTCCATAATTGCTGAGTGATAATCTACATTCACTCACTTTTTATCAGGAGGACTTGAACGTGAACCACAGGCTATACAAAAAGATTGAGGCTTTCGTTCGGGTTGTGCTGGCAACCGTTCTGGGGGTAACGGCGCTTCCTGTACTGCCGGCAGCAGCCCAAGATGCTGCGCCGCCGGTGCTGATCCTGCCCATCGACCGCGCCACCTTCCTGCCCGGCGCCTACTTCGACTTCCGCGTCGAGGTGCACGCTGCGGAGATGCCGGAAGATTTCGCCGTGACCATCAACGGCGAGGACGCCAGCGCCTTCTTCGGCGCCGAACCGAACCAAGAAAGCTGGACCTTCGGCAAAGAAGAGGAGACGCCGTCGCAGTCCGTGATCTGGCGCCAGGTGATGTTGCCGGAGCCTGGCCTCTACACCGTCGAGGTTACGGCAGGCGGCGCCACCACCAGCGTCGACTGGTATGCACGCCAGCCTGCGGCTGGCGCTGGCGCCAGAAATGTGATCCTCTTCGTTGGCGACGGCATGACCATTCCGCAACTCACAGCCGCGCGCATCGCTTCGCGCGGCAATACGCAGGGCAAGACGAACGGCTATTTTGCGATCGATCAGATGGAGACGATCGGCTTGATCCAGACCTCCAGCGTCGACTCGATCATGGCAGACAGCGCTAACACCGCCAGCGCGCTCAACACTGGTCACAAATCTTCGGTGAACGCGCTGGGCGTTTACGCCGACACGTCGCCCGACACGCTCGATGATCCGCGCCAGGAGACGCTGGCGGAGATTCTCAAGCGCACGCGCGGCATGTCGATCGGCATCGTCACCACGGCGGGTTGGACCGACGCCACGCCAGCCGCCGTCTTTGGCCACACCCGCCGCCGCGGCGACCGCGACTTCCTGGCTGCCTCGCCGCTGGATGAGGGTCTGCTGCCGGAGGTGATTATGGGCGGCGATGGTCGCTACATGCTGCCCGAAGCAGTGGCCGGGGGCCGCCGCAAGGACGGCCGCAACATGTTCGACGAGTACGAAGCCGCCGGCTACACGGTCGTCACCACCGCCACCGAGCTGCAGAATGCCATGGACGCGGGCACGCCCGAACGCTTGCTCGGCATCTTCCACTCCGGCGACATGAACGTCTGGCTGGATCGCAATGTCTACACCGACAACCTGGGCGACTTCCCTGACCAGCCAGGTCTGGTCGATATGACCCTGAGCGCGCTGGAGATTCTCGGTCAGAATGAGAATGGTTTCTACCTGATGGTCGAGGCAGGCAGCATCGACAAGCAGATGCACCCGCTGGATCAAGAGCGCGCCCTCTCCGACCTGATCGAAATGGATAACGCGGTTGCCGCCGCCATCGAGTGGGCCGCCGTCAATGCACCGGACACGCTGATCGTCGTCACCGCCGATCACGGCCATGGCTACGAGGTCTACGGCACGGTCGATGTCAAACAGTTCAATAGCGCCGCAGATGATGCAGGCAAGCGCAAGGCGATCCGCATCTACGATGCCGCCGGTTTCCCGACCTATGAAGACGCCGACGGCGACTTCTTCCCGGACACCTGGGATGTGTCGATTGTCTTCGCCGGCGTCGTGAACAACCACCCAGACTACACCGAAGATTTCCAGGTCAGCCCGACGCCGCGTGTGCCAGCGATTGCCGACGCCGATGGCAACTATGTTGACAACCCGGATGACGACCCGAACGGCATCTTGCTGACCGGCAATCTGCCGCTTGCTTCTAGCACGGGCGTGCACACGCTGCAGGACGCACCCGTCTTCGCTTCGGGGCCTGGCGCGGCTTTCTTCGGGCGCGTGATGGACAACACTGAGATTTTCTTCGGCATGGCGGCGGCGCTGGGAGTTGACCCGCTGGCGGAAGATGGCATGGCGGCCAGCATGGACACTGAAAGCGCTTGCGCAGGGATCGTCTTCAACAGTCGCTGCTACACTCGCTAACGCGTGCGCTCTGGATTGTACCGGCCAGGGCTGCTGGCGGGGAGCACGGTGCGCCGTGCTCCCCGCGTTCCTTGAAATCCAGATATCATGAACAATCGCCAACACGCTCATTCCCTCATTCTCGTCATACTCGTATTTCTGATGTCGGGCTGCAGCGCAGGTGTCAACAACGCCATCTCCGCAGTGACGCCGCTGCCACCCACAGCCGATGCGCCGACTGCACCGACTCAACCGCCAACGTCCACCGCATCGGCTGCACAGGAAACCGCGCCCACAGCTACACCCGCGCCCACACCGACCCCGCTCGACCTCAATCTGCCCGCCGGCAGCGCCCTTGCCTCCGCGCGCGCCACCGACATCGCCACGCGCCCCACCCCGCGCAATCCGATGAGCTTCGACGAGTTTCCGGTCAAGCTGCGCTTCGACGAATTTTACGATGGCTACAACGTGCGCACCGGATTGATTCTCTCTGACAAGCTGCTGTCGTTGGACGGGCAACCGGTGGTGATCGAGGGCTACATGGCGCCGCCGCTCAAAGCCGAACTCGACTGGTTCGTCCTGACGCGTATCCAGCTCGCCTATTGCCCCTTTTGCAGCACGGCGGCGGACTGGCCCGACGACATTGCGCTGGTCTATCTGGCGGACAGCACGATGCGCCCGACCGACCGCCCGATGCGGCTCTACGGCACGCTCGAAGTGGGTCCCTCCATCGATCCGGAGACCGGGATGCTCAGCCTGGTGCGCATCTACGCCGACAAGCTGGAGTTGCTGTGATGGACGTTGTACTCCAACAGTTGCGCCATACCTACGCCGCGCCGGGGCTGGAAGCGCGCACGGTGCTGATGATCGACGAGTGGCAGGCGACTTCCGGTGCACAGATTTTGCTGCGCGGCATCAGCGGCAGCGGCAAGACGACGCTGCTCAACATTTTGGCGGGCTTGCTGCCGCCGACCACGGGTCTTGTGCGCTGCGGTGGTCAGTCGCTCTACGCGCTGCCTGAAGACGAACGCGACCGCCTGCGCGCCACCACCATCGGCTACATCTTTCAGATGCACCATCTGGCGCCGACGCTGTCGGCGTTGGAAAATGTTGAAATGCCCCTCGTCTTTGGGCGCAAACTCAACGCCGGTGCGCGGCGGGCGCGGGCATATGAACTGCTCGACAGCGTCGGGCTGCGTGACTTTCACCGCCATCGCCCGCTGCAGTTGAGCACCGGGCAGCGGCTGCGCGTGGCCGTCGCCCGCGCCCTGGCGGCGCAACCGGCGCTTGTGCTGGCGGACGAGCCGACGGCGGCGCTCGATGCAGAGTCGAGCCACGCCGTGATGGATTTGCTGCAGGAAAGTTGCCGTCGCACCGGCGCCACACTGATTGTCGCCAGCCACGACCCTGCGCTGGCGACGCGCTTCGACCGCGTCGTCGATCTGCGCAACGGCGCTTTGCATGAGGCGGAAACGCTTTGAGATAGAGAGCACTATGTACGAACTCAAACTCGCCTGGCGCAATTTGGCGAATCGTCCTGTCCAGACGTGGGTCACGCTGACCGTGGTGGCGTTGGCGGTGGCGCTGGCGGTCACGGTCATCCATCTCAACGAAGGCTTGCAACGCGGCATCATCCGCGCCAGCGACCCCTTCGGCGTGCTTGTCGTCGGCGCCCAAGGCAGCAGCCAGCAGCTGGTGCTGAGCACGCTGCTGCTGCAGGGGCTGCCGGTTGGCAATATCGACGGTCACATTTTTGAGGAATTGCGCGATGACCCGCGCGTCGCCCTCGCTGTGCCAATGGCCATGGGCGACAACATCGGCGGCGCACGCATCGTCGGCACGGATGAACATTTCTTTGACCTACGTTCCTCGCAGCAAGCCGCGCCCGCCTTTCAACTGGCCGAAGGGCGAATTTTTGCGGCTGACTTCGAAGCAGTGCTCGGCAGCCGCGCCGCAGTGGGGCTTGGCTTGCGCATCGGCGACCAGTTTCGACCGGCGCACGGCGTCGAACCAGGGCTGGAAGGCGACGAACACGCCGAAGTGCACACGGTCGTCGGCATCCTGCAGCCCAGCGGGACGCCCTTCGACAATGCCGTTTTGACGACGGTGAACAGCGTCATCGCGATGCACGCCGAGGCGCTCGCCGCACCTGACGCCTCTACGACCACCGATCACGCCGCAGGAAATGACCACGCTGCAGCAGACCTCGTCAGCGCCGCCGAGACTGTGTCCGCCGCCGAGACTGTGTCCGCCGCCGCCGAGACTGTGTCCGCCGCCGAGACTGTGTCCGCCGCCGAGACTGTGTCCGCCGCCGAAGCGGCGCATGCCGATGACCACGCCGGTGATGACAGCCATGCACACGCCAGCGCCGGGCAGGTGACCGCAGTGCTGGTAGCGCCGGTCGGGTTCATCGAAGCCAACCAGCTTTGGCGCGACTTCTACACCGGCGCTGAGGCGCAGGCCGTCTTTCCTGGGCGCGAGCTGGGCGGGCTGTTCGATCTGCTCAACCAGGGGCAGGAAATCTTGATTCTCGTCGGCTACCTCGCCGCCGTGATGGCGGCGCTGACGCTCTTCCTGGCGATCTACAGCGCCACAGAGTCGCGGCAGCACCTGCTCGCCATCCTGCGCGGGGTGGGGGCCAGGCGGCGCACGGTCATGCTGGTCGTGCTGGTGGAGACGGTGTTGGTGGCAATGCTCGGCGCGCTGGTGGGACGGCTACTCGGCTACGGCGCAGCTGCGGCAATCGCCGGTGAAATTTCGCGGCGTTCGGCAATTCCGGTGGCGATCGGCTGGCTGCCGCAGGTGGAGCCGGCGCTCTGGCTGCTGCCGCTGGCGCTGGGCGTGCTGGCCGGGTTGTTGCCAGCGTGGCAGGCGTATCGTGTCAATGTGGTGGAGAAGCTTTTCCCTTCCTGAAAGACGATTTCAATGTTGCGACGCCGCCTCTGGAGAATTTCCTGGGTTCACCTCGGCGCCTGGATTGCCGCGGTGCTGGTGCTGTTGGCTGGCTGCCAGCCGCCAGGCTATATCGACGAAAACGAACTACCCGCCGAACCAACGCCGTTGGAGGTTGCCGAACCGCTTGACCTTGCGCATGATTTTGCCCTGCCCACGCTCGATGGCGTCACCGTGCGGCTCTCCGACCTGCGCAGGCGCTGGGTGCTGGTGAACTTCTGGGCGACCTGGTGCGCGCCCTGTCGCGAGGAGATGCCCTATCTCGACCGCCTAGCAACCGACCACGCCGACCGCCTGAGCGTGCTGGCGATCAACCTGCGCGAGTCCGAGACAACCGTGCGCGCGTTTGCCGAAGAACTCGACCTGCGCCTGCCGATCTTGCTACAGCCGGATGATGCCACGCTGTTGGCGTACTACGGGCGCGGGCTGCCGATCTCGGTGGTGATCGACCCGGCTGGTAATGTTGTGCAGCGGGTCGTCGGGCCGCTTCAGCCGGAGACCGTGGCGCAGGTGATGAGCCACTGATACGTTTGCTGGGCGCTGCCTCAGACAGCAAACGCGGGGGTTTCGCATCTGTCTTGATCTACGCCAGGACACGACGATGAACACCGGCGTTGCCCTGCGGTCTCCCTCCGCTGGGGCACAACTGCGCCAAATAACAGGAATTCTCCGCTATACACCAGGGCAGGCTCATGCGCCCTGTGGTAAGATTTATGAAGGTGAGCCGTCAGTGTTGAGAAATCAACCGCCAGTGAAGGGAGTTGGTATGCCTGACACAACAGCAGAGCCGATCGAGATCGAAGCAAAATTCAGCGTCGCCGATGCCAGCATTCTTGCCAGGCTGGCGAAGCAGAGCACGGCGCTGCCTGGCTATGGCTTTGGCAGCGTCAGCCGCCAAGAAGTAGTCGACGCCTATCTCGACACGCCCGACCACCGCCTATTGCGCACCGGCTACCAGCTACGCGCGCGGGCAATCGACGGCGCATGGCGCGCGACCTTCAAGACGCGCGATGTGGGCAGTGACGTCGGCATCTATCGGCGGCTGGAGATCGAGGAGCCGCTTGCCGAAAACGCCATCCCGTGCGTGGTCAGTGATCTGCCGGAGGCAATCGTCGACGCGCTGGCGGGCATTGTCGCCAAAACCGCACCGCTTGTCATGATCTGTGTCCTGGAGCAGACACGGCAGGTGCGCACGGTGACTTCGACCACGCGCGGGCGCAGGCGCACCGAGAGCGCAGCGCTGGCAACGCTGAGTCTGGACGAGATCCGCATTCGCCAACAGTTGGAAGGACCGATCCTGGCGCGGGCGTATGAGATCGAGGTCGAGCTGGCGCCCGGCGTCGATGCGGCAGAATTGCAGGTCCTGGCTGATCGCTTCATCGGTGAATTTGGCTTGACGCCAAGCAAGGAGAGCAAGCTGGAGCGCGCGCTTGCCATCCTCAGCCGCCATCCCATCGACTCACCCGAAAGCTGGCAGGGTGTGCGTCCCGCAATGCACATGGGCGAAGCATGTCGCCTCATCTGGCAGGAGCAGTTCATGAAGCTGCTGCTCAACGAAGCCGGCGTGCGCTACAGCGACGATCCGGAATATGTACACGATGCACGCGTGGCGATTCGCCGGGCGCGCGCGGCGGCGCGCATCTACCAGAGCTACTTCAAGCCGAAGGTGATCCGCAACCACCTGCGTCATTTGCGCAAGACGGCACGGCTGTTGGGCGCCGTCCGCGACCTGGATGTTGCGATCGACAAGCTGGAGCGCTATCAAAAAAAGACCCGGCGCAAGAATCAAGCCGACCTGCAAGCAACGCTCAATCGTTGGAGCACGCGCCGCGCCGCCGCCTTCGCAGCATTGATCGAGTGGCTGGACAGTGAGAAATATGCCGCATTTGTCACCGACTTTCTCACCTTTTGTCGCACACCGGGCGCGGGCATCGTCGAGATGCAGCCCGAGCCCGGCGAAGCGGTGACGCCTTTCCAGGTGCGCCACGTAGCCCCGACCATGCTCATCGCCAACTTTGAGCGCGTGCGCGCCTACGAAGTCTGGTTTGATCAACCCGACGCTGTGCCCGTTGAGACGTTGCACCGCCTGCGCATCGAATGCAAGTATCTGCGCTATAACCTGGAATTCATGGCCGGGTTGCTCGGACCGGAGACCGCTGCCATTATCGACCTGCTGCGCAAGCTGCAGGATGATCTCGGCGATCTCAACGATGCCGTCGTGAGCCGGCAGCTCCTGGCGACGGAAGCCGCTAGCGACGCGGCAACCGTCAGCCGTTATGAGCGCGACCAGGCCAGGCTGATCGACAAGCTGAGCAGCCAACTGCGCGGGGACTTTGCCAACTTCGTCGCCGAAGCCAACCGACTGCGCCTCTGCGCCGCCATCGCGAAAATCTAATTGGAGCAGGGGCGAGTTGCAAGGGGCGAGAGCAGGCGCAGTTGGATCGCTCCGAATGACTGATTTCTAGTTTTCATGTTTGCAGTGTTGCGTGCTACGTGTCGGAACCCCTCATGCAACACGTAATACGCAACACTGCGCTCATAAAATATCAACCTAGAAACCATTAGGATGCTGTTAACGGACAGATTACCTGCCGTTAATCTGTTGTGCACGATTTTTTACACTGAACTGTTTCACGCAACTTGCTGCCAAATTTTGCCGGCCTTTACGCCACGGCATCAAAGGTCGGCTTCAGCGCCGGATAAAGGGCGCGATAGCTTTGATAGTAGCGATCGTAGATAGCGACGCGTTCCGGGTTGGGGGCAGTGCTGCCGGTGACATGAATCGTGCGCCGGGCGGCGGCGTCTACATCGGGCCAGGCGCCAGCGCCTACGCCAGCCAACAGCGCCGCACCATAGGCGGCGCCTTCGGTGGTGTTTACTGTCACCAGTTCAGCGTTGAAGACATCCGCCAGAATTTGCCGCCAGAGTGCGCTCTTGGCTCCGCCGCCTGCTACGCGCACCTGTTCCACCTGCACCTGGCCTGCCGTCTTGATCAGCTCGAAACTGTCGCGCAGGCCAAAGGCCACGCCTTCGAGGACGGCGCGGCTCAGGTGTGGCAGGGTGTGACGCACGGTCAACCCTACAAACGCCCCGCGCGCCAGCGGATCAGGATAGGGCGTGCGTTCGCCGGTCAGGTAGGGTAGATAGATCAGCCCGTCACTGCCAGCAGGGATGGCCGCCGCTGGCGCCAACAGATCGTCAAAGCTGACGCCTGGCGCAAAGGTGTCGCGGTGCCAGCGCAGGCTGCCGGCCGCCGAGAGCATCACCCCCATGAAGTGCCAGCGTCCCGGCACAGAATGGCAGAACGCGTGCAGCCGCCCCTCTGGCTCGACAAAGGGGCCGTCGGTTGTCGCAAAGACGACGCCAGACGTGCCCAGCGCCAGCGACACGATGCCGCTGCGCACCGCACCGACGCCTACGGCGCCAGCCGCCTGGTCGCCGCCGCCTGCCATCACCGGCAAGCCCAGCGGCAGACCTGTGGCGTGCGCCGCAGCCTGTGAAAGGTAGCCAGTGATCGCCGGGCCTTCATGCGTGGTAGGCAACATCGCCGCCGGGATGTCGAGCGCGGCGAGCATCTCTGGCGACCAGGTGCGCGCCTTAAGGTCAAAGAGAATCGTGCCCGCGCCGTCGGCTACGTCGATAGCGAAGGTGCTGGTCAGCCTATAGCGCACATAGTCTTTGGGCAGCAGAATATGGCGCGCCTGGCGCCAGACCTCCGGCTCGTGTTCCTGCACCCACAAGATTTTGGGCGCCGTGAAACCGGTCAAGGCGTCGTTGCCGGTAATCTCGATAAGTCGTGCTTTGCCCAGCCGCCGGCGGATCTCATCACACTGCGCAGCGGTGCGCTGATCGTTCCACAGAATGGCGGGACGCAGGACATTGCCGGCAGCATCGAGCAACACCAGGCCGTGCATCTGACCGGTCAAACCGAGACCGGCAATGGCGCGTGCGTCAACGCCGGATTTTGCCAGCACGCCGCGAATGCTCTGCACGGCGCCCTCCCACCAGAGGGCGGGGTCTTGTTCGCTCCACAAGGGGTGTGGCGTGGCAAATTCATATTCGGTGGCGGCGACGGCGATGACATCGCCCTGTTCGTCGATCAGCAGCGCCTTGGTGGCCGTCGTCGATGAATCAATCCCGATGAAATAACGCATGGTGGACTCCCTGTGTCATTTGCAGGCTGTGTCATTTACAAGCGAACGGATTTTATTATTATGTCAATCCACTTACAGATAGCACAATCAAACATCGTACATCCGATATCTTCCCGGAAGCTCTGAGCTTCCGGGAAGATGGGCAAAGTCTATTTGTGTCGTCTATTAGACTCCAAGCCGGTTTCTACGCAGAATCTCATCTGTGCCCTGGCGCGTCGAGGGGGTGTGCCCCGGCAGCGGCAGGATACGTTCGTGTACGGCGTCGATGATCCACTCTTTGGTGGGGAAGAACATGTCCTCCAGCTCGGCCGGCGGCGTGATCCAGTTGCGCGCGCCGACGACGACTGGCGGGCCGTCCAGATAATCGAAGGCAAGCTGCGTCAGGTTCGACGCCATCGTGTGCAGGAAGGAGCCGCGCTCACACGCATCCGATGCCAGCACGACCTTGCCGGTCTTCTTGATTGACTCGACCAGTGGCCCGTAGTTGAGCGGGTTGATGAAGCGCGCATCGATCACTTCCGTCGAGACGCCGTATTGCTCTTCCAGCACCTTCGCCGCTGCCAACGCCCGGTAGAGCGTGGCGCCGACGGTGATGATGGTCAGGTCGCGGCCACTTTTGCGCAGCGCCGGTTCGCCTTCGGGTACAACGTAATCCTCGACCGGCACGCCGCCCGCGACCAACGTCTCCGGTTCAGGATAGAGGCGCTGACTCTCGAAGAAGACGACCGGGTCGCTGCCGCGCAGAGCGAACGCCAGCATCCCTTTGGCGTCGTAGGCGGTGGCCGGGAAGTACGCCTTCAGCCCCGGAATGTGCGCGATCATGGCGCTCCAGTCCTGCGAGTGCTGCGCGCCATACTTGGCGCCGACCGAGACGCGCAGCACCAGCGGCATCTCCAGCACGTCGCCCGACATTGCCTGCCACTTCGCCATCTGATTGAAAATCTCGTCGCCGGCGCGACCCATGAAGTCGCAGTACATCAGCTCAGCGACGACGCGGCCGCCGCTCAACGCATAGCCGACGCCTGCGCCGACGATCGCGCCCTCGGAGATCGGCGAGTTGAAGAGGCGCGGGTAGGGCAGCGCCTCGGTCAGCCCACGATAGACGCCGAATGCGCCGCCCCAATCGCGGTTTTCTTCGCCAAACGCAATCATCGTCGGGTCGCGGTAGAAGCCTTCGACCATCGCTTCGTAGAGCGCCTCGGCGTAGGTGAGCGTCTTGAGCTTGGGATGGGGCTTGCCGGTTTCGTCAAAGGCAAAGCGGAACTTGGCTTGCGTCTGCGCCAGGCGGCTCTCCTCTTTTTTCTGGAGCACCCACGGCTCGCCCTCGGCATATTTTTCGCGCCGGCGATTGGTGAACATGATTTCGCCGATGTATTCAGAATCGAGCGCCACGCGCGGCGCCAGATCGTCGTTGACGGCGGCGGTGAGCACGCGCACCAGGCGGTCGATCACCTCTTCGCTGATGGCGTCGAGGTCGGCGTCGCTGGCAAAACCGTTGGCGATCAGATAATCGCGATAGCCGATCAGCGAGTCGTGTTGCCGCCAGAGGTCCATCTCCTCCTTGGTGCGATACGCCGACGCATCCGAAGGCGAGTGCCCGGCGAAGCGATAGGTGACGGTGTCGAGCAGCACGGGGCCGCGACCCGCCAGCAAAATTTCCTTCTTGCGCGCCACGGCGTCCGCCACCGCCAGCGGGTTGTAGCCATCGACGCGTTCGGCGTGCATCGCCTCCGGGTTCACGCCCAGCCCGACACGCGCCAGCACCTCGAAGCCCATTGTCTCGCCGTAGGGCTGGCCGCCCATGCCGTAGAAGTTGTTCATGAAGTTGAAGAGCATCGGCGGCGCGCCACCGATCTCTGCGGGCCACAGCTTGCGATATTGATCCATCGCCGCAAACATCATCGCTTCCCACACCGGCCCACAGCCCATCGATGCGTCGCCGATGTTGGCGATCACGATGCCGGGGCGGCGGTTGACGCGTTTGAAGAGCGCGGCCCCGGTGGCAATGTCCGCCGAGCCGCCGACGATGGCGTTGTTGGGCATGACGCCAAAGGGTGGGAAGAAGGCGTGCATCGAGCCGCCCATGCCGCGATTGAAGCCGGCGAAGCGTCCGAAAATCTCCGCCAACGTGCCAAAGAGGACATAGTCGAGCGCCAGGCTTTTGACGCCGCCGTTTTTGTGGAAGCTCTCGACCACTTTGAGCGTGTCACCGTTGTTGTAGGTGGTCATCACCTTGTCGAGCGCGGACTCGTCCATCTGCGCAATCGCCGACAGGCTCTTCGCCAGAATTTCGCCGTGCGAGCGATGCGAGCCAAAGATGAAGTCATCCGGCGTCAACGCCAGCGCCTGTCCAACTGCCGACGCCTCCTGGCCGATGGAGAGATGCGCCGGTCCCTTGTGCTGGTACTCGATGCCCTGGTACGCACCCTCTTTTTTGATGCGGTCAAGCATCGTCTCGAACTCGCGGATCACGACCATGTCGCGATAGACGCGCACCAGCGTCTCGCGGCCATAGCGCGCCGCCTCCGCCGCCGGGTCACTGACGTACTGATTCAGAGGAATCTCTGGCGCCTTCAGCACTGAAGGCTTACGGACTTCTGTTGGGTCAATCAAAATTGCTTTTGTCATAGCGCAGCTACTGCATCCCTTGGTCTGATATTTTTTATTTTGATCTGGAACGGTTCAATCTCGCTCGATTGTCATATGCTTTGTCGGCGGCACGATCTTGAATACTGTGCAATTTCGCCATAATCGTAACACAATCGTAACATGGAGTTGCTGCACTGCCAAGATGACCTGAGAAACGGGTCTATTTCACCGCAGGGGCAGAGTCTGTTTTGTAGGTCATCGCCTCCGGCGTGACGGGCTGCCATGTCACGCCGGAGGCGATGACCTACGACACGCGCCCCAAACTTGAAATACGCCCTGAGAAACGCACTGTTCTTGAATAAACTCTTGCACAAACTCTTGAGCAAGTGCTTGGGCAAGTGCTTGAGTAAGTCTGATTCCAGAGTATTGCCAGAATTGCCGGTATAAACAACATAGCAGTTGCGCAGTTCGCCCACCCTGAGGAAGATATGAAGGCGTTCAATCCTTACGGAGATCAGGCATGAGTATGCGAACCGATGCGGAATGGTGCAGCCAGCTGAGCAGCGCAGCGCCCGATGAGGCGCTGGCTGATTTGCGCGGGTTGCTGTTGCGCGGGCTGAGCTTTGCGCTGGCCACTTATCGCGTCACCGAGAATGATCTGGAAGATTTTGTGCAGGAGGGTCTGGTCAAAATTCTCCAGGAGTTGCCCTCCTACCGGGGCGACGCGCGCTTCACCACCTGGGCGCAAAAAGTCTGTGTGCGGCTGGCGTTGACCGAGTTGCGCCGGCGCCGCTGGCAAGATGTTTCGCTGGACGACTTGATGGCGACCACAGAGATGACCGATTTTACTCCCACCGTTCTGACCGACAATTCCACCGATCCGGGCCAGGTTGCACCGACGCAAATGATGATGGCGACCGTCCAGCGCATCATTGCCGAGGAATTGACGGAGCGTCAGCGGATGGCTATGATGGCCGTCATGCAGGGCGGGATGCCGCTGCAGGAGGTGGCGGTGCGGATGGGCACCAACCGCAACGCGCTGTATAAGCTGCTCCACGATGCACGACAGCGACTGCTGAAGCGGATGATGCACGAGGGGATGACGCCCCAAGAGATGTTGTCAATGTTCGAGCAGGCTTGAAGCGGCGGCTTTGGAGAATGGCGATGCGGATTGGGTAAGATGTGGATGTAAGCACACGTCTAGAGTAAACAGTTACTGACCTCTGGGTTAGCTGGTCACCTCCCTGGAAACTGCGGGGCTTCCAGGAAGATTTTGAACAAGATAATGAGGACCCCATGCGTGTTAAAGACTTGACAGCTTTCCTGAGACGCATCTTTCGCCGCACACCGGATATGCAGATGACGGTGGCCTCGGCGCACGCCAGGCAAATGCAGATGACGCAGAAGGCACTGCGCGCGGTCGCTACGACACGCGAACAGGAGATCGGCTGTGATGAGGCGTATGCATTTATGGATGCCTACGCGGAGCGCATTCGCCGTGGCGAAGACGCCGCCGCGCTGATGCCGCTCGTTCATCATCATCTGGAAATGTGCCCTGACTGCCGCGAGGAGCTTGACGCGCTTCTCCTCGCCATGCAAGCGACCCAATCATGAAACTTAGACGAACAACGCTGGCGGTTCCTCCGATCAACTTGCAGGACGACAGCTCAACTTGCAGGACGACAGCTCAACTTGCAGGACGACAGCTCAACTTGCAGGACCACAGCTTAACTTGCAGGACGACAGCTTAACTTGCAGGACGACAGCTTAACTTGCAGGACGACAGCTCAACTTGCAGGACGACAGCATCTGATCGTGGCTCACAAACCTGATCGCGGCAACTAGCGCTATGGTGCGCTTTCTCAATCGAGGATAAAGGTGATGAACGAATGGCTTCAACTGGTAGCAGAGCCTGCCGTTGTGCGGCGCGCGCTGATCTATGCGCTCGTCGTCGGCGCGCTGCTGATTACAATCAATCACGGGTATGCGCTCTGGCATGGTGATATATCCGCTGTCCGTATCCTGGAAATGGCGCTGACGATGGTCGTGCCGTATTGTGTCTCGACGATGTCCAGCGTGGGCGCCATGCGCGAGGCGCGCCGTGAGCGCATCAACACTCCCTCAACGCACACAGTCAAGGCTGCAAAAAGTGAACAATAGGGTGAAAAACAGCCGAGTAGGCTACACCTTTGCCGATCAGGAGAGATCGATCCGATGAGCATGCGTGTGGAACATGACTATTACAGCGTCCCGGTGTGGCTGATGCAGGACTACCTGACGCAGCTCGGCGGTCGCTCACTGGGCGAGAATGTGATGGAAGGCGACGGTTGGCGCGCTGAACTGCGCAAGGCTGAACCCAAACATATCGGCTCGTTGCGTGTGGGAGGGGCAACGGTAGTTTTTTCGGGAGAGCAGGCAACCCTCGACCTTTTGTTTGAGCGTCTCCACTGGAAGACGCTGCGCGGCGGCGGTTGAAGCAATCTACAGAATCTCCACACAGTTATTCTGCGCTGAGGACTTTGGAGTTTTTTGCTAGATGCACGGATGTCCGACGCCGTTGATGGAGCGCAAAGGTAGAATAACGCGCCTGTTCACGCAACGCCTTTGCGATCAGCTCCATGGTCGAGGCGTCGCCGAAGAAATGCCGACGATAGTCGCCATCGCCAAAGAAACCGTCGGTCTGATTGAGCAGGTTGACGCGCAGTTTGTTGTTCGGCAGGTGGTTCTTGCCATTCAGCAGATCACGAAACGTGGATGGCAGCCATTTGAACGAATTGTACAGCGCGCGAATCTGTGCGACGGTGCGGTCGACATCAGCCTCATCATCCGGATTGACCTGGTCAATCAGGGCGTCGACCTGTTCCTGAAGCGCAAAGAATGGCTCAAAGCCGCCGCCTGCCAGACGCAACCCGCGCAACTGCGCCAGATAGTCGGCGCGGTCGCTGGCGCGCAGCCGCGTCACGGTTAGCTTCACGTATTCCAAATAGGCGCCCAATAGCCATAACACAGCGTAGACCTGCCACAGCTTGTAGTTGCTCCAGGATTTGAGCGAGCCGGCGACAAGCTGATCGTGCATGTGCATGTAGCGCAAGGTCATTGTTTCCAGCGGCGCAAATGCTGCGGCGGAATAGTCGCCAGTCTGACGCGCCTTGAGCAGCAGATCGGCGACGAGCATGACGCTCATGTGCGTCACATACAGCCCTTTGGAGTAGAGGGGGTCGATGAAACCCACCGCGTGCGCCAGCAAGGCAAAGCGGTCTCCTACGACGTGCTCCGCCGAGTATTGCAGGCGGTCGGTGCGCATCCAGGCGCGCGTGGCGCGTGCAGTGCGGAATTGCTTTTCGATGTCGGGGAATTGGCGCAGAAAGGCGTAGAACTCCTCCTCAGGCGATAGCTCTGGCTGGGGCGGATAGATGCGCGGGTCGAGCTGCAAGCCGACGCTGCACAGCGGATTCGTGGCGCGAGGATGGTTATTGAATGGAATCACCCACAGCCAGCCGCCCCGAAAGACATGATGGAGTGTGCCTTCCGAAAGCCGGAAGGGATGGCCATAGGCCGCGCGCGACGTCCCCACGCTGTTATAGCACGGCACATCAATCATGTGCGTGAAGATCGTGCGCGTGTGCGTCTTCAGGTTGCGATGCCGCCATCCCAGTTTGTTCGCCAGCAACGACCGCATGCCGCTGGCATCGACGATGTAGTCCGCCTGGTAATGTACATCTTTCTCCGTAACGATCTCGACGCCATCGGGCAGAATCTGCACATCCTTGACCGGGGTGTTCTGCAACACGTCGGCGCCGTAGGAGACGGCAATTGCGGTGAGGAAGGCGTCCGAGTCCTGCCGGTAGATGTGGATTTCGTGACCATAGGGCAACCGGGGAATGACAGCCTGCAGGCTATTGCGAGGGTCGTGCGGCTGTCCTTGCGTGTGATGCAAGAAGCTGAAATGGCGCTTGACGCCGTGTTGCGTCCCGATGTAGTCGTAGTAATTTTCCGAACTGTAGTACGCCATCTCCGGGACATCGTAGTATTCGGCGAGTGCGCGCATCACCTCGGAGGTTTCGAGAATCATGGATTCGCCGATGGTGAAGCGCGGGTGAGCGCCGGCCTCGAACACTACCACCTTCATGCCCTGGCGGGCAAGCACCGTCGCCAGCGTTGAACCGCCGATACCACTGCCAACAATGGCGACATCGTAGTGTGGGGTTGTCTTGTTCATTTTCGTGTAATCCTTGTATATCAAGGCGCAGTGTGTCGCTGGGCGTATGTCATCAGCGTTACATCCCTATGGCGCCGGTGTATGATACTTTCACTCAACGAGACGCGCCAAACCGCTCACATCTTACCCCAATTGGGTCTCAGGCTGTAAGATTTTGCCAACTCATGCCGTCTGTTACTTGTTGGCAGCCATTCAAAGGATGCCGGAACCCGCTTTTCGCCCTGTATGACACCACAAGGAACCAGGCTATTATGTTTGACAACACATTGCGCGTTTATAAGGATGACATGCTCAGACCCCTCGCTGTGCAGCTGCGACGCGTCTCACCCAACGCGATCACGGTGCTGGCGATGGGTGTTGGCATGGCGGCGGCAGGTGCAGCTGCACTGCAATGGTATTGGGCGGCATTGGGCTTATGGTTGCTGAACCGTGTGCTCGACGGGTTGGACGGAGTGGTGGCGCGCGCTCACGACCGCCAGAGCGATTTTGGCGGGTATCTCGATATTGTGCTCGATTTTGCTGTGTACGCCGCCGTGCCCGTGGGTCTCTACCTGGGTAACCAGACCAGCATGAATGCACTGGCGCTGGCGTTCTTGCTCAGCAGTTTCTACATTAACGCAGCGTCGTGGATATACCTCTCGGCAATTCTGGAGAAACGTTCTGCTGGCGCCAGTGCGCGCGGCGAAGTGACTACGGTCGCCATGCCCAGCGGGCTGGTGGGTGGCGCCGAGACTGTTCTATTTTTCTGCCTGTTTTTGCTTTGGCCCGGCGCGCTCTTCTGGCTCTTTGCGGCGATGACCGTGATGGTGTTGCTGGGCGTCGGCCAACGCCTGGTGTGGGCGCGCCGCAACCTGACCATCTCCTGAACGGCATATCCGCCTACACGTTGTTCTTGCCAAAGGAGCCTTGTGCAAACGATCCTGATCACCGGTGTGAGTGACGGCATTGGTCGGGCGCTGGCTGTGCAGGCGGCGGCCAGTGGTGCGCGCGTCCTGGGCATTGGACGCCGCACTTTCCCCGCATCGCTGGCCGCCAGCATGGCGCCCGAAGATTATTGCATCGCCGATCTCGGACAGGCGGAAGCGGCGGCTGCAATCGCCAACTTCCTGCGCGCCCGGCAGGTGACGCAGCTCGATATCCTGGTGCACAACGCCGCGCTGGGCGATTACGGCGCGCCTGCACAACAAAGCCGCGCAGCCATCGATGCACTGCTGCAAGTCAACCTCTACACACCGATCGCCTTGACCCACGCGCTGCTGCCACCGCTGCGGCGCGCGCACGGTCTGGTGGCATTCGTCAGTTCTGTGCATTCTGCGCTGCCAACGCCGGACTTCGCCGTCTACACCGCCACCAAAGCCGGGCTGGATGGCTTTGCGCGCAGCCTGCGTCTGGAGGAACAAGGCGCGGTCGATGTCATCGTGTTGTGGCCTGGCCCAACGCGCACCCAACTGCACGCCAAGAGCGGCGTCCCGCCTGAACGTATCCGCAGCGAACGCTACGCATCTCCAGAAGAGGTTGCGCAGGCAATGTTGGCAGCCATGCAGCACCGCAGATCGCGCGCCATCGGTCTGAGCAATCGCCTGTTGCGTTGGGCGGCGGTGCACTTTGAGGCGCAGATCGACGCGCTGCTGGTGAAAACTGCACAGCGCAGCACCCACACCGTGCGGTAGAAAGCAGAAGAATCCATGCATCGACATGCTGTTGTCACCGGCGCCGCGGAAGGCATCGGTCGCGCCCTGATTGAGACATTCGGCGCGCACCAGTATGCCCTGACAGGCGTCGACGTGAACGTCGCACGTGCGGCGCAGACTCAGGCCGAGTTGTCAGCGCACGGGCTGGCTGTGCGTTTCATCCATGCCGACCTGGGCGAGCCAGATGACTTGACCCGCCTTATCGCCGCGCTGATCGATGGGCCTCCCATCGATGTGCTGGTGAATAATGCCGGCATCAGTTGCGTCGGCGCGTTTGCACATTCCGACCTGACGCGACAGCAAAGGGTGCTCGATGTCAATCTGCGCGCGCCGCTCCACCTGACAACGGCGCTATTGCACGCCGGCAAAATTGCGCGCGGGGGAACGTTGGTCTTCATCTCGTCGCTGTCGCACTATGCCAGCTATCCGGGCGCCGCCGTCTACGCAGCCAGCAAGGACGCGCTAGCTTCCTATGGTCGCAGCCTGGCGGTGGCGCTAGCGCCAGAGGAGATTCACGTGTTGGTCGTCTACCCCGGCCCTACACGCACGGCGCACGCCCGCCGCTACAGCCCCGACAACCGCCGCGAAGCGCAACGCATGGCGCCAGAGGCGCTCGCCGCATCCATCCACCGCGCCGTCGAGCGCAGGCAACCGCGCTTGATTCCTGGATGGGGGAACCGCGCCACAGCGCTGTTAGGGCAGTGGCTGCCCACGCCGGTCGAGTGGGTGATGAAGCGCACCTTGTTTGCAAAATTGTTGCAAGAATAGTTCTAGCAAAAACTTCGCCCGCAGTAGTCAGGTAAGCCTGACTACTGCGGGCGCGCTCTCGCCATTGAGAGAAGAAGATTGGCGGCAAGTAGTTGATTAGCTCCGTCGCGCCAGCGGGATGAAGAGCAACCCGGCGACGACGCCATAAATAACATGCCCGACCAGGCTCATCCACTGCGCTTCACCGATCTGGAGCACCATATTGCTCATCCCCAGCATCAATGGCATGGCGATCAGGGCGCCCAGCACCCACCAGACCACACCGTTCACTGCGCCTGCAATGATACCCGTCAATGCACTCTGCGGCAGGCGTCCTGCCACCACTCCATACACGGCGCCGATAAAGGCGCTAATCGCCATGTGAACAATAAAGCCGATCAGCGGGTCTTGCGAACCAGCAAGCATGGCCACCATCGGCAACATGCCCATCATCGCCATCATCATCCCGAAGACGACGCCGCCGCCAAGACCGGCAATGGCGCCGGCGACGATTGACTTGGCCAGGGATGGATTCTGCGTTTGGGTAGAGACTGCGGTTGTCATGTTTTTCACTCCTTGTGATTGTACATTGCTCTGATTCGTTCATTGCTTTCATTCGTTGTCGGGCGTTGCACCCTTCTACGCCCTAGACGCAGACAACCCCCAAGGTCTTACCCCACGATCCAAAATTCATGACAACGCATATCTGTAGTGACCCCATTTTTTGGAGAGAAAAACGGGTATTGTTCCTGAATGACGGTGTCGGACGAAGGCTGCAGTGAGAGCCACTGAGCCTCGAACTCAACAGGCGTCAGGTAACCAAGCGCAGAGTGAATACGCTTGTGCATGTAAACCTCGTCCAAGAAGTGGCCGAGTTGGGAATAGGGGTCAACGTATTTCAGGTAATGAGACAGGTCAACTTTCTCTTCTTTGATAGTGCGCATGAGGCGCTCAGCATAGCCGTTCTGCCAGGCCTGGCCAACTTCAGCCATGCTGATGGAGACGCCGGCCTGCTCCAGTCTGGCGATGTAGGCTGTGGCTGCGTACTGGACACCCTGGTCGGAGTGATGGATACGCGGTGTCTGTCCATGCGCCAAGGCACGCTGCAAGGCGGTCAGGGTCAGCGACTGATCGAGCGTCCGCCCCAAGTGCCAACCCCGAATCGCACGGCTGAAGACGTCCATGATGACCGCCAGATAGACGAACTCCTGGTGCAAACGCACATAGGTGATGTCGGCCATCCAGACCTCATCCGGCGCCGTCACAGTCAGTCCGGCCACTCGATTTGGATAGTGGGGGAAGGCATGACCGCTATTGGTGGTGCGACAGCGCCAGCGCTTGACCTTGACTTTGAGACCCATCTCGTCCATCAGGCGGGCACCCCGCTTGTGGTTGACCAGCACCCCCTGACGCCGCAACTGCGCTGTCATGCGCCGATAGCCATAGGTCGGATACGCAACCGCAATGTCCTGTATCTGCTGGCGTATCTCGCTGTCGCCCGGCGCTGTGGTCGCCTCCAGCTGCCTGCGCTGGTAATAGAGCTGCGTACCGGATAATCCAGCACTTTGCACACGGTCTCCACCGGATACTCCGCACTCAAGCGCATGGCAATCTCCTGTTTCTGCTCGTACTCAAGAGCGTCGAGGCTTTTTTGCCACATCCAACTCCATCGTCAATCGTCCCACCTTGCGTTCCAGTTCGGCGATCTGCTCCTCGGCACTCTCCTGCACAGCCGAACGCTCAAACACCAGGTGGGCGCCTGACAGCAACTGGTTGCGCCACTGGTACAGCAACTGTGGCTTGATTTCGTTCTCTCGGCACAGTTCGCCACTTGTCTTCTCACCGCTCACCAGGGACAGAACCGTCTTGGCCTTGAACTGCGCACTGAACGTCCGTCGCTTGGTCATCGTGAAACCCCTTTCGCTAGTTTGGCCTCGCCGTACTTACCGCTGTCGGGGCGGGGCGACCGGCGCAGTGCGCCGGTCGCCCCGCGCGCGATCGCGCGACAAGGCACTGAATGGTAATACAGTATTCCATCCCTCCAAACTCATGGGGTCACTTCAGCCGTCTCGTCGATCGCTCCGACCGACGAGACCTGTCCATCTTTCGCATCGGCTTGATATGCTGGAACGCTGTTTAGCTAATCGTGAACCATTTCTTATTCGAACAACACCTTTACTTTCCGGTATTTTGTAGGTCAAGCAGCCTTCTTGAGACGGCGATGAGCATCAATC
>CZCA01000554.1_pt2 | contig 24652 bp, 16 predicted proteins | sample 591981 | NCBI WGS metagenome assembly CZCA01 (sample SAMEA3556810, study PRJEB10932) | anaerobic digester metagenome
AATCTCCAATCTCCTCATCTCCTCATCACTTTATCGCTCTTGCTCGCAACTTTCTTCCGCTTCTATCGCCTTGACGCTTCCTCGCTCTGGAATGACGAGGGCAACTCGTGGGCAATGCTGGCGCGCAGCTTTGGCGAGATCGCGGCCGCCGCCGCGGCGGATATTCACCCGCCTGGCTACTACTGGCTGCTCAAGCTGTGGTCTCTGATCGTTGGCGACAGCGCGCTGGCGATGCGCAGTCTTTCCGCCGTGCTCGGCGTGTTGCTCGTTATGCTGATCGCTGCCATCGCGCTGCGCACTGCCCGCGACCGGGTGGGCTGGCGCTGGTTTCCTGCGTTGGCGGTGCTGCTGGCTGCCGTCAATCCCTTTCAGATTTACTACAGCCAGGAAGCGCGCATGTACATGCTGCTGGCAGTCGAAGCCGCCGGGCTGTTCTGGGCGCTGGTGTGGATGATGGAGATTGGAGATCGGAGATTGGAGATTGGGAGATTAGGCGATTCGGACGGCAGCGCATCCTTGCATCTCCAATCTCCAATCTCCCAATCTCTCTTTCTCATCTTCGGCATCGCCGGCATGTGGACGCACTACAGCTTTCCGATCGTGTTGGCGGCGGCAGGGCTGACCTTTGTGATCTGGTGGGCGGCGGGCTTGCGCCGCGCCTCCACCACCCCACCACGCAACCATCCCATCACCCCACTCCTGCGCTACGCGGCGCTCAATCTGCTGATTGTTCTCGCCTACCTGCCCTGGCTGCCGACCGCCATTGACAGCGTGCTGAACTGGCCGCGCGGCGGCGTCACCGTGGGCTTGGCGGAGGGCGTGGCGCTAACCCTGCGCACGCTGCTCTTTGGCCCGCTGCGCACCGTGCCGGAACCGCTCGCATCGTGGCTGATCGTGGCGGGCGCCTTGCCGCTCGTCGGGTTGTTTGCGCTGCGCCGACTGCCGCGGCTGGCTCTGGCGGCGGGTCTGTGGCTGCTGCTGCCGGTTGCCATGATGTTTGGGTTGGGGCTGTTCACTGACGCTTTTCTCAAGTTTTTGCTGGTGGCGTCGCCGGCGTGGTGTCTGCTGGGCGCCGCCGCGCCGTGGATCATGACGCCGCAACTGCCGACGCGCACGCCCAGTCGCTTCGTGCATGGCGCGCTGATCGCCTGTGTCGCAATCTTCGGGATCGGGGCGGCGGTCGCGGTGCTGCCAACGTACTACGCCGATCCCTTTGTGCGTGACAACTATCGCGGCGTGGCAGAGTATCTGGCAGCGGTCGGCGATGCGCGCGATGATCTGGTGATTCTCAACGCGCCAGGGCAGCAGGAGGTCTGGCGCTATTACGATCCGGGGCTGCCAACGCTGGCACTGCCTGCCCAGCGTCCGCCCGACGCCGCCGATGTTGCAGCGCAGCTTGCCGCCGCAACATCGGGCAAGCGCCGCGTCTTTGCGCTCTTTTGGGCAACTGATGAGTCCGACCCTGAGCAATCCGTGGAGAACTGGCTCAATGCCAACGCGTTCAAGGCGATGGAAAGCTGGCAGGGTAACCTGCGCTTTGTCACCTACGCGCTTGCCAGTGACCTGGGCGAGACAGCCATCACGCCCGTGCAATGGGAGAACGGCATGCGGCTGACGCACGTGCAGCAACCGCAGCCGACGCCGCAGCAGGTGACGCCAGGCAACGCGGCGACCATCCAGCTTCACTGGCTGACGACGCGGGCGTTGACGCAACGCTATAAGGTCAGTCTGCAGCTGCTCGATGCACGCAATCAGGTGATCGCCCAACATGATAGTGAGCCAGGCGGTGGCGCGCATCCCACAGACCGCTGGCAGGTCGGCGAAAGCGTGCTCGACAACCATGGCATCGCAATCCCCTTTGGTGTCCCGCCCGGTCGGTACCGCATGATCGTCGTGCTCTACGCGGCGGACACGGGTGAGCGCGTGCAGCAATCTGGCCAGGATGCACTGCCATTGGGGGAGGTGGAGGTTGCGCGCACCGTACAGACGCCGCCGCTGGCGGTCGTGCCGATGCAGCATCGACTGAATGACACGGTTGGCCCGGTGCGATTGGTCGGCTATGACGCCTATCGGCGCGGCTTTGCACACGCGCAGCAAACGCCGATCCAGCCAGGCGACGTGGTGCATTTCACGCTTTACTGGCAGGCGCCGACGCCGCTGCCAGCTGCATGGCCCGCCGATCTGATGTTGACCTTGCAGTTGGGTGAGCAGACGCTCAGCGCACCGCTGGCGGGCGGCGCGTATCCGACCAGCGCGTGGCAGGCTGGCGAGCTGGTGCGCGGGGAATTCGACCTGCTCTACACGGGCGGCGATCCACATCCAGTGCTTCGCGTTGATGACGCCGTCATCACGCTCCGCCGACTGCCGATGTAGCCAGGGGCTGTGTCACGGCGGGTGCACCTCATAGACAACACAAATAGACTTTGCTCATCTTCCCGGAAGCTCAGAGCTTCCGGGAAGATATCGGATGTACGATGTTTGATTGTGCTATCTATCAGATTGGGGGCGCGCGAGTCGCAGTGTGTGGCTGCCGCCGTGATGGAGCAGCATGTTCGTATTCAGATTGACATAGCACTACGCTTAATATAGTATGCGCTCTATCAATATTGCGTATGGCGATCTAGCTGTACAGGACTAGATGGCGGCAAGCGCGTGGCACAGATGGAGAAGGCCGGGATTGGCCAACGACGCGCGTGAAGGAGTCTTTCTGATGTCAATGTCTCTACAAATCGATGCAGCGCCGACATTTCCTCTCTGCCCAATCGAACCGGCGGCGCATATCATTGGCCAGAAGTGGACGCTGCAGATCGTCTACTTTCTGCTCGATAGCACGTCGATGCGCTTTTGTGAGCTTCAGGACAGATTGGGCGGCGTCAATCCCAGTACACTGAGCAGCAGGCTGAAGATGCTCGAGGAGGAAGGGATTGTGCGGCGCACCCAGATCAGCGCGATTCCGCCCCACGTCGAATACAGCCTGACAGAGAAGGGGCGCACCCTGGAAGATGTGATCCGTGCGGTGACGCAATGGAGCAACACCTGGCTCTGTGGGCGCTGTAGCTGAAAGAAATGAGCAACGACGATGATTGTGAAGGGTCTAACGGTTGGGCTGTTACAGGAAAATTGCTACATCTTCGGGTGCAGGCGCACCCGGCGCGCTGTAATCATCGATCCGGGCGACAATGCGCGGGCAATCTTGCGCGTCGTCGACCAACAGGCGCTGACGGTTGAGAAGATCATCAACACCCACGCTCACTTCGACCACGTGATGGCAGTCAACGCCATCCGCGCCGCCACTGGCGCCCCCTTTTATCTACATCGCGCCGATCTGCCGGTGCTGCACGAGATGCCTGAACGCGTGCGCCTGTGGCTGGATATGGAAGCCGATCCAGTAGATGATCCCGATGGCTTTCTGGAACACGGACAGGTCATCCCCGTAGGCGACGAGGAGTTGGAAGTGCGCTTTACACCAGGGCATGCACCGGGTCACGTCGTCTTTGTCCACCATGCCGGGCGCCAGGTCTTTGCTGGCGATACATTATTCCAGGGCAGCATCGGTCGTTTTGACCTGCCGGGCGCCGATGGGCCGACCTTGCTGCGCAGCATCCGCGAACAGTTGCTCAGCCTGCCAGATGATTACGTCGTCTATCCGGGACATGGCGGCGCCACCACGATCGGCGAGGAGCGCGTGCATAACCCCTACGTGGGGATGCGCGCAGTGCAACAATGAGGAGCGCAGATCATGGCTGACGTCGATGCCCGGGTGATCTACCATATGACGCCGCAAGCGGTGTGGGATGCCCAGCGCAGCCAGCCTGTCTTTACGCCAGCATCGTTGGCGGCGGAAGGTTTTATTCATTGCACGGCAGAGCCAGAAAAGCTCCAGCAAGTCGCCAATCGCTTTTATCGAGACATACCAGGGCCGTTTATAATTGTGTGCATTGCGGCGGCGCGGCTGGATGCCGAGTTGCGTTGGGAATTGGTGGATGGTCACACCTTCCCGCATATTTTCGGTCCCCTGAACTGGGAAGCGGTGGAACGCATTCTGCCTTTTCCTCGCCAGGCAGACAATTGGTTCGTGTTGCCAGAGGAACTGAAGGTCTGAAAAGCATATGAGCGCATGGGTTGATAACTTCCCAGGCTTGTTTCGGAGACGTCAGCCAGTGGATGGGGCGCCGCCAGTCAACGTTGACGGAGAGGCGGCATCTACGACCACCGGCGGTGGCCTCGACAATGAGCCGGTCGTCGTGTGGGAAGCCGCCAATCTGATGGAGGCGCAGGTCGTCAAGGGACGGCTGGAAAGCGAGGGCATCCCGGCATTGATCCGTGGTGAGGCGCTTGCAACTATCTACGGACTGACTGCGGGCAACCTGGCTGCCGCCAAAGTGTTGGTGCCGGCGCCGCTGGCGGACAAGGCCATGGCGCTATTGTTGGATGAGGCGCAGATTGATGAGGCGCAGACAGACAAGTCGATAGATTCGCCTGAGTCAACACACTGAATGCCATCTTTGAGCAAACGCCATCTTTGACCTCGATCGGCTGGCGCTGCACTCGCCAGTATTGCTACATCACACGCTGGAAGCACTACATGACCCAATTACAGTGGTGTACATTTTGCCTTCTTCACCAACTCCGCTGGCATTGGCTGGCAGCATGGGTTGCTGCAATTTGTTTGAGCGTTGCAGTGGCCGGAAAGGTCGCCGCACAGACGCCGGACACAACACCCACTCTCAGCCCATCAGCTGTGATTAGTGGCGACGGCGCCATCACTGGGCGCATTGTCCAGGGCACAGCTGGCGTCGATTTGCCGCCAGCTCAGCCTGTCACGTTGATGGCTTATGTTGACTTCGCCCCTGTCGCGACGCTGACGACCACAACTGACCTGAATGGCGCATTTGCCTTTGAGCAACTTGCCACCACCGCAGACGTCGTCTACTTTGTGGGGACGCGCTATGCTGATGTGGCGTATGGCTCCGACCTGCTGTCGCTCTCACCGCTGACGCCGACGCTGGCGCTGGAAATTCCCATCTACGCAACGACGACTGATCCTGGCGCGTTGCGTGTGAGCAGGACGCAGTGGGTTGTGGATCACCAGCCCGGCGCACTACACGCCCGCCAAATGGTGTTGATCGGCAATACCGGCGATCGCACAGTGATCGGGCGCCCGCTGGCAGGCGCTGACGCACCGGTGACCGCCGCGTTGCCGGCGCCTACCAATGTCGGTGGCTTGACGTTTCAAGATGGTGCGCTGGGCGCGCGTTATCAGCAGGTTGATAATGTCATCTACGACACGACGCCGATTCGGCCGGGGCTGCAAAGCCGGCAAGTGTTGATGGGATATGCGCTGCCGTACACCGGTACAGAGGCGACGCTCACTACTGACTTTGCCTATCCGGTCGATGCCCTCACAATCTTGATCGCGGATTTGCCCGACCTGACTGTTGAAGTGAGCGCGCCGTTGGAGAATGTCGGCAATCAGACGATCCAGGGCGTCGCCTACCGCGTCTTCAATGGTCAATTAGCGGCCCCACAGCCGGTGACGGTGACGTTACATCACCTGGCGCCGCCAGATCGCGCCGACCCGCGCCTGACGCCGCAGGCGGCTGCAACACCGGTTGCAGTCGCCGCACCTACCGACAACGCGCTGGCCGCGATTCCACCGATCTTTGCGGCGCTGGGCGCAGGTGCGCTGGTGTTGGTTGTCGGCGGGGGCATCTTGTTTTGGAAGTACACGCGCGACAGGCGACAGGCGCAACAGGCGTTGCTGGAGGCGAAGGAACGGCTGCTCACCGAGATTGCGCTGCTGGATGATCGGCATGCCCAGGGGGAACTGGACGACGAAAGCTGGTCGGCGGAGCGTCTGGCGTTGATGCGGACGTTGCGCACAGTGACGGATGATCTGGAACGTCGGCAAGCTGGACGAAAGGGTGTGGCGACGCATGGCTGACACCGGATTGATCGTAGTGCGCGATGTCTATAAACGCTATGGGCGCAAGCGCATCCTGACCGGCGTCGAATTGACCGTGCCGCAGGGCCAGGTGATGGCGTTGCTGGGCGCCAATGGCGCCGGCAAATCCACCTTGATGCGCATCATCTCCGGCCTGGCGAAGCCGGATCGTGGCGAGGTGATCCTGGGAGGCGTCTCCACGCGCAAGGCTGGGCACGAAATCCGCCGCTATATCGGGTTGGTGGCGCATGCCCCATTGCTGTACGACAATCTTAGCGCCTGGGACAATCTCATGTTTTACGCGCGGCTGTATGACATTCAGGAACCGGGGGCGCGCATCGAGGCCGTATTGCATGCCATCGACCTGTGGCCGCGGCGTCACGACGTTGTACGCACCTATAGTCGTGGCATGACGCAGCGGCTTGCCATCGGGCGCGCCATCTTGCACGATCCACCAGTGTTGCTGCTCGACGAACCAGACACCGGGCTGGACCCGGCCAGCGCCGAAACACTGGCGCGCCTGATCCGCACGCTGGGCGCCAGCAACCGGGCGATCTTGCTCACGACGCATAATCTGGAGCGGGCCGTGAGCTGGGCGGACTCGGTCACATTGCTGGCGGATGGCAAGATCGCGCAGACGGCGACGGCAGCGGCGCTGACGACAGCAACCGTGCGAGAATGGCTAGCTGCAACAGGGAGCCTGCCGGCATGAGTAGTGACGCCAATTGGCGGGTGCAGCCCGTGACAATGCGGCTGGGCGGTGGCTTGGCCGCGTATCTCCGCAAGGTTGGTGCGGTCTGCGCCAAAGATTTGCGCGCCGAGGTGCGCGGACGCGAGGTGCTCAGCACCATGACCGCCTTCAGTGTGCTGGCAGTGTTAATCTTTGGCATAGGCTTTGATCTGCGTGTGCCGCAGTCGGAGATGATCGCACCGGGCGTGCTGTGGGTGGTGATACTCTTTGCGGGCGTGTTAGGGCTGAACCGTAGCTTTGGCGCCGAAGTAGATCGCGGGACGCTGCCGGCGCTACTGTTGGCGCCCGTAGATCGTAGCGCCATCTACTTTGGCAAGGTGCTGGCCAATCTGCTCTTTACGCTGGCAACGACACTGGTGATCCTGGCGGTGATGTTCTTCATTTTTGATCTCAACACGTTTCACCTCTACAATTTGCTGGCGGTCTTGTTGGGTGTGTTGGGGTATGTGAGTGTAGGCACTATCTTTGCGGCGTTGACGGCCAACAGTCGAGCGCGTGAGACCATGCTGCCCATCCTGCTGCTGCCGGTGATGGCGCCGGTCTTTGTGGCGGGGGTGGCGCTGACTGCAGGCGCCATCGATGGCAAAGACCTGGCCGATCTGCGTCAGTGGTTTGGGATTTTGGCTGTCTTTGATCTGATCTTCATCGTAGTGGCCTATTTGCTCTTTGATTTGATCTGGGAAGATGCGTAAAGAGGAGGCGACATGAGTTCGATAACTGTGAAATCCCCATCTAGCTGGCGCGGGCTTGACATTCTGCAGTTGGTGTTAGGCTTATTGGCGGTTGCAGCCATGACGACCGTAATGTGGGCGTCGCTCTACCTGGCGCCTGCGGCTTCGAACCTGGCTGGCGACGAGCAGATCGCACAGCGCATCTTTTACATTCATATGGGGTGCAACATCGGTGCGCTGGCAGGCTTTCTCGTTTCGATTGTTGGCAGCATTGCCTATCTGATAACTCGCAACCTGAGTTGGGACCGCGTGGCGCAGGCCGCCATCGAGGTCGGTGTGATCTGTGGCGCAGGCACGATCCTGACCGGCATGTTCTGGGCCAAGCCGACCTGGAACACTTACTGGACATGGGACCCACGTCTGACGACATCCACGATCACGGTGCTGGTCTATCTCGCCTACCTGCTCTTTCGCAACGGCATTGACGATCGCCGTACGCGCGCCCGCTTTGCCAGTATCTATGCACTCCTGGCTTTTCTCAGCGTGCCGCTCACCTTTTATAGCGCCCGACTCTTTCGCTCCATCCATCCGGTGGTGTATGGCAATGAAAACGCCGACGCCCAGGGCAGCTTTGCGATTGGCGCCACGATGAGCCAGGTGGTTTTGATCAGTATTATCGGCTTCTGTGTGCTCTTTACCGCCCTGGTCATTCTGCGCTGGCGACAATTAGGCGTCGAAGAGAGCATCGCTGAATTGCGGGAAGGATTGGCATAATCATGTTTTATTTGATGATGGGGTTTGTGGCGGTCTGGCTACTGGTGACCTTGTATCTTGTCTATCTGGGTCTGCGCCAGCGGCGTCTGGAAGTCGAAATGCAGGCGTTGCGCGAAGAAATGCAAGAGACAACGCAGCACACACCCTGATCGCAATGCACGCGAGGATGACGTACGTCAGCAAGCCGCTGACGCGAGGCAAGCGCTCGCCCCGGCAATGTTGCCGACGCGAGGCAAGCGCTCGCCCCGGCAATGTTGCCGATGCGAGCGCAACAGAAGAAGGACATAACACAATGACAGATACAGTCAGCAGCCCCAAAGTCACCCCTGTCGATCGCCGCACTGCACCAGCGCCAAAGGACGTAAGCCGGTGGGTGGTTTTTTTCCATGCCGTGTTTTTTGTGATTGGCTTCACCCTGGTCTTCACGGTATTAGGCTCCGCTGCAGGGTTACTGGGGCGCAGCCTCAATCAATACATGCCTGTCATCCAAAAACTAGGCGCGGTCTTGTTGGTGATCTTCGGCTTGACGACGCTGGGCTTCTTCCGTTGGCTGGTGCGCCAGGTAGAGCGCCGCAGCAATGTACAACAGAACCCGGCGGCGGAAGCTCTTGTGTCGGTGCTGAATTTCCCGAACCAATTGCTGTACACCGAAAAGCGTGTGACAGAGATGCATCAGGTGAGCCGTAAGTGGGGCTATCTAAGTAGCAGCCTGATGGGCGTGAGCTTTGCAGCAGGCTGGGTGCCGTGCATCGGCCCGATTTTGGCCAGCATTCTCTTTCTTGCAGGTGACAGTCAGACGGCATGGCAGGGCGCCGGGCTGCTGTTGATCTACTCCCTTGGTCTGGGCATCCCCTTTCTACTGACAGGACTGATGTTTAGTAGCATGAGTCGCTGGCTGCGCACCCTGAATCGCCATCTCGGCATCATCAGCATCATCAGCGGCATTTTCATGCTCTACGTGGCCTATCTGTTGTGGAGTGGCAGCCTCAACCTGTTGACCACACAGTTCATGGTGCTCAACGACTGGGTCTTTCAGGCCGAGGAGCAGGTGTCGGGTCTCTTTGCTGGCGGCAGCAACCTGATCGGCGCCAGCGTGATGACAGAGGTTGTGCTGGCATTTACTGCCGGGCTGATCAGCTTTCTCAGCCCGTGCGTACTACCGCTGGTGCCGGCGTACATCGGCTATTTGAGCGGCGCCGCAGTAGGGGTGCGCCCACAGGTCGGATAATGCAAGTCACACTCTATAGCAAGCCAGGCTGTCTGCTGTGCGATGAACTCAAGATCATGTTGATGGAATTGCAGGCCGAGGTGGAATTTGCCCTCATCGAGCGCAATATCGAGGCCGATGCCGAGGATTTTGCGCGCTATCGCTACCTGATTCCGGTGCTTGACATCGAGGGAGGCGCTTTGCTCTATCCTCCGCACACGTGGGACGCTGTGCGTAACGCACTCTACGCCGCGCGCGGGCAGGCAAGATGACGACTACGCCTTCTTCCACCCGCGATTCAACGTTGACGCGCACGGCCAATCGCCTGGTGATCGGCATGGCGCGCCACTGGCTGGCGATCTTCAACACGGTCTGGGCGATCTATTTGTTCACGCCTTTTCTGGCGCCGCTCTTCATGCAACTTGGTTGGACGGCGCCGGCCAGCGTCATCTACGCAATCTATTCTGTACTCTGCCATCAGCTGCCTGACCACAGCTACTTCTTATTTGGCCCCTCGCTGGTCCCGCAGGCGCCGGAGCTGATCGCTGGCGGGATGACCGCTTCGGCCTCGTTGTTTGTGGAACGTGCATTTATTGGCAGCCCGGAAGTGGGGTGGAAGGTGGCGCTCTGCCAGCGCGACGTGGCAATCTATGCTGGCGTGCTACTGGCGGGGATCAGCTATGCTTTCGTGCGCCAACGCACCCGCCCGTTACCCTTCAAGGTGTTCGTGTTGCTGGTGATCCCCATAGCGGTCGATGGCCTGACTCAACTGGTGGGCTGGCGTGAGAGCAACTGGTGGTTGCGCACGCTTACTGGCGCGCTCTTTGGCATTGCCGCTGTGTATCTGGCTTATCCCTACGTCGAGGATGCCATGCGCGAAGTCATGGAGAGCGAACTCGCGCGCCAGAGTGCGCTGCAGCAACTGCCCCATGAAGCCTAGCATTTGTCCTGCTGGTCAGGCATGACGCGTCCTGTGTCACACATCGCGAGATGGCCCCCTATTATCTCGCATCCCTCACTGGAAGTGCGACTTCTACCCGGCCGCCTGCGCATGGCGCCGCCACTGCATCGTGTATAGCTGATAGTAATGACCCCGTTTTGCCAGCAGCTCCTGGTGGCTGCCGCGCTCAATGATGCGCCCGCGCGCCATCACGATGATTTGGTCGGCGTTGACGATGGTGCTCAAACGGTGGGCGATGACGAAGCTGGTGCGCCCGGCCATCAGCGTGTCCATGGCGTGCTGGATGATCTGCTCCGTCGCAGTGTCCACGCTGCTGGTTGCCTCGTCCAGGATCAGGATGCGCGGGTCGGCGAGCAGGGCGCGGGCGAAGGCGAGAATCTGGCGCTGACCCGCGCTGAAGTTGCCGCCATTTTCCTCGACGCGCGTGTCGTAGCCTTCGGGCAGCGCCATGATAAAGTCGTGCGCGCCGACGGCTTTGGCGGCAGCGATCACTTCGTCGTCGGTGGCGTCGAGCCGGCCATAGCGGATGTTGTCGGCGATGGTGGCGCTGAAGAGGAAGGGGTCTTGCAGCACGATACCCATCTGCGAGCGCAGGCTGGCAAGGGTGATGCGGCGGATGTCGTGGCCGTCGATCATCACCGCACCGCCGGTCACGTCGAAGAAGCGCGCCAGCAGGCGGATCACCGTGCTCTTGCCAGCGCCGGTCTCACCGACGAGCGCGATGCGCTGCCCAGGTTCGGCGTGGATCGACACATCCTCCAACACCGGCTCGTTGTCCTTGTAGCGAAAGGCGACGCGCTCGAAATCGACGCGCCCGCTGATGGGGCCGATGTCAACGGCGTCGGGTGCATCCGCCAGGTCGGGCGCGGTGTCGAGCAGCGAAAAGACGCGCTCGCTGGAAGCCATCGTCGCCTGGAAGGTGTTGTAGCGCTGTGCCAGCTCGCGGATCGGGTCGAAGAATCGTTCGACATAGAGGATGAACGAGACCAGCACGCCGGCGCTTAGCGCGTCGCCCATTACCAGCCAGCCGCCCACGCCGACAACCAGCGCCGTCCCCAGCGAGCCGATGAAATCGACGCCGGGGAAGAAGATCGCCGAGAGCTTGGTGGCGCGCACGTTGGCGTCGAAGAAGGAGCGGTTGAGATCGTCGAAGTGCCAGAAGCTGCGCCGTTCGCGGTTGAAGCTGCGCGTCACGCGCACGCCGGCGATCGACTCGTTGAGAAAGCCGTTGATGATCGACAGCCGCTGGCGCGTGGCGCGGTAGGCGTCGCGCACGTGCTTGCGCCAGTAGTTGGTCAGCAGGATCATCAGCGGCACGAGTGCAAAGGCGACCAGCGCCAGCCGCCATTCCATGAAGAGCATTGCCAGCGAGATGCCGAGCAGGTTGAAGGTCGAGCGCGTCAAGCCGGTGATCGACCAGGTGATGAACTCCTGCAGCACGCCGACGTCGCCGATCAGCCGGCTCATCAGCCGCCCGACGCTCATGTTGTTGTGGAAATTCATTGACAGGCTGTGCAGGTGGCGGAACAGCTCGGCGCGCAGGTCGGTGATGACGCGCGTGCCGACAAAGGCCATGATGTGCACGCGTTGGCGGTTGGTAAACCACTCGGCGATGGCGACCCCGCCAAAGAGCAGCGCCCACGCGTGCAGCGCGTCCAGGTTGCCTGCGGCGATCGCGTCCACGGCGCGTCCAACCACCCACGGCCCGCTCACCGAGAGCGCGGTCGAGACGCCCATGAAGATGATCGCCCACACCAGTTGGCGCCGATAGGGGCCGACATAGCTAAAGAGCCGCGCCAGCAGCTTGCCGTCGTAGGCTTTGCCGAGCACGTCGTCGTCGCCGCCATAGAGCAGCCGCTCAATCTTCGCCTCGCGTCGGCGTCGCGCGTCTGGCGTGTCTTGTGGGCGTTTCCAGTCCACCGTTGAGTTTAGCATACGTCCTTGCCTCGAATCCGTTTCTGCCTGCACCCGCTGCAGCCATGTTCGTTACAACTACCTCGAATGTGAGTGAACCCACCAAGATCGATCCGCAGATTACACAGATTGCGCAGAGATGTTAGAACGCCGCTGTGTCACGCCGGCGGCGATGACCTACGCGAGAACGCCGCTGTGTCACGCCGGCGGCGATGACCTATGCGAGAACGCCGCTGCGTCACGCCGGAGGCGATGACCTACGCGAGAACGCCGCTGTGTCACGCCGGAGGCGATGACCTACGCGAGAACGCCGCTGCGTCACGCCGGAGGCGATGACCTACGCGAGAACGCCGCTGTGTCACGCCGGCGGCGATGACCTGCGCGAGAACGCCGCTGCGTCACGCCGGCGGCGATGACCTACGCGAGAACGCCGCTGTGTCACGCCGGAGGCGATGACCTACGCGAGAACGCCGCTGTGTCACGCCGGAGGCGATGACCTACGCGAGAACGCCGCTACCATGTGAATCTCCAATCTCCAATCTCCAATCTCCTAATCTCCAATCTCCTAATCTCCAATAATCCCCGCATACTCCTCCTGCGCCTTTAACTGCAGCTCGTAGATCGTGCGGTAGAGACCGTCCTGGCGCACCAGGTCGGCGTGCGCGCCGTGCTGGACGATGCGCCCGCCGTCGAGCACGTAGATGCAGTCGGCGTTTTTCAACGTGACCAGGCGCTGCGCAATGATGAAGGTCGTGCGGTTGCGCATCAGCGTCGCCAACGCCTCTTGGATCAGATGCTCGGTCTGGGTGTCCACGCTGCTGGTGGAGTCATCCAGGATCAAGATTTTGGGGTTGTAGAGCAGGGCGCGCGCAATGGCGACGCGCTGGCGTTGCCCGCCGCTGAGCGTCACCCCGCGCTCGCCGACGCGCGTGTCGTAGCCGTCGGGGAAGTAGGTGATGAAGTCGTGAGCGTTGGCGGCTTTGGCGGCGGCGATGATCTCTGCGTCGGTCGCATCCTCGACGCCGTACGCAATGTTTTCGCGGATCGTCGTGCTGAAGAGGAACGGCTCTTGCAACACCATGCCGATGTGACGGCGCAGGCTGTGCAGCGTCACCGTGCGCACATCGACGCCGTCGATCAGCACGCGCCCGCCCGACGGGTCATAGAAGCGCGGCAGCAGCGAGACCAGCGTCGTCTTCCCCGAACCAGTTGGCCCGACCAGCGCAATCGTCTTGCCGGGTGCGACCTCGAAGTGAATGTCGTGGAGCACGCGGCTGGCGCCTTCGTAGGCGAAGGAGACATGCTCAAACGCAACGCGACCCTCGATCTCGCCCAGCTCGACGGCATCCGGCGCGTCCTCGATTTCGACCGGCGTGTCGATGATCTCGAAAACGCGCTGTGCGCTGGCGCCAGCGGTTGCGGCCAGGTTGACCAGATTGCCAAGCTGCTGCGCCGGGCCATTGAGCATCGTCAGGTAGGAGATCATGGCAAACAGCGTGCCCACGCTGATCACCCCATCAACCGCCCATTGCCCGCCAAACCACAACATTAGAAAGACGCCCACCGCCAGCACAAAGGTGAAGAGGGGCCAATAGTCGCCCCATTTGCGGATCACGCCGCTGCGTCGGCGAAACCACTCGTCGCTGATCGTGTCGAACTTCTGGAATTCGTACGGCTCGCGCGCAAAGGCCTTGACCACGCCGATGCCGGTCATGCTCTCTTGCATCACAGTGGAGAGCAACCCCAGCTGCTCCTGGATGCGCTGAAACATCGGGCGCACGACCATGCCAAAGCGCAGACCCAGCCCCACCAGCGCCAGCACCGGCCCCAGCGCCAACAGCGCCAGCGGCGCGCTCATCCAGAACATCGACGCCACCACGCCCACGATCAGGATGACCACGCTGACCAGTTCCAGCAGACCGATGCCGGCGAAGCGCTCAGTCTCCGAGATGTCGCCGGTGGCGCGGCTCATCAGGTCGCCAGTGTGCGAACGGTCGAAGAAGCTGAAGGGCAGCCGCTGCAGGGCAATGTAATAGTCGTCGCGCAGATCGTAGGCGATGCGATGGGTCAGCCATTCCCCCCAGTAGCGCTGTAGAAAGCCCGCCGCCCCGCGCACCACTGCAATGCCCAGGATCAACGCCGCCGCGCCAAAGAGCACGCGCGCATCCTGCTGCGCCAACCCTTGGTCGATGGTCTGCTTGATCACCTGCGGCACGAAGAGATTGAGCAGGGTTGCGCCGAGCATCGCAGCATAGGTGATGGCCACCTGGCGCCCGTAGGGGCGGAGATAGGCGAACAATTGGCGGTAGACTGCCAGTTTGCCGTTCATGGTCGCTGATCCTCAGTTGGGTAATCTCATAGACAACACAAATAGACTTTGCCCATCTTCCCGGAAGCTCAGAGCTTCCGGGAAGATATCGGATGTACGATGTTTGATTGTGCTATCTATCAGTCGGGTAATCTCACTTGGGTGAGCGGTTACACATCCTGTGCATACACTGCTGCTCAAAAGAAAAGTCGTGGGCGCCAGCGCTTCCCACGACCTGTTTCGATTACGTGCTACGCCTTTCCCGATCATCATGGTTGCGACCTGTCCGACCTGCTGCCGGTTGGTTGGCCCACCGGTCTGAAATCGAGAGGCTGAGTGCGGACGCACATCGCAGTGTCCCTGAAAAAATCACAAAATAAGCCAGACCGTCAACGATAGCAACCAACCTCGACTTTGTCAAAAAAGACCGCACAGCCATTTGCGTCTGTCCCGGCGCAGCGCGCCTCTACTTTGACATTCGTTATATGCTGAAATATGATTCCGTTCCCACAGCAACTAAATATCAACCCCTTTCGATTTTTATCACTTTTTCCATTTCTCTCTAGGTTCAGATCGCAGGAGTTCACATGGCGCACATTGACACCCTTTACCTGGTTCACCACAGTCACACCGATATCGGCTACACGCACGATCAGCCGATCGTCTTCGACCTGCACGCGCGCTTCATCAGCGAGGCGCTGCTGCTGGCTGAACGTTTCGCCGCCAGTGATAGTCACGGCGCCTTTCGCTGGACGGTCGAGAACACCTATGTGCTCAATCGCTGGCTTCAACAGGCTACGCCCGCAGAGATCGACCGCTTCATCGCTATGGAACGCGCCGGGCGTATCGAAGTGACCGGCATGTTCGCCAATCTCACCCCGCTGCTCGACGCCGACGAACTGATCGAGAGCCTGCAACTGGTGGGGCGTCTGCGCCGCGACTATGGCTTCACCATCACTTCGGCCATGAACTGCGATGTCAACGGTGAGAATTGGCCGCTGGTCGATCTGCTGCTCGATGCCGGCATCGAGGGCTTTACGATGGCGATCAACACGCATTTCGGCGGTGCGCCGCTTGACCGTCCGACCCCCTTCCATTGGCAAGGCCCCAGCGGGCGCACAATGTTGGCGTACAGCGGCTGGCCCTATGACCAGGGCTGGCGCTTTGGCATTGGGCGCAGCTTCGAGGAATTCGAGACCATCTGGTGGCCGCGTGTGGCGCAGCGACTCGACGCCATCGACTATCCTCTACCAATTGTCATGGTGCAAAGCTACCATCCCTTCGGCGACAACGGCTCGGCGTTTGCTGGCTTCGCCCAGTGGATCGATGAATGGAACGCGCAAGGCAAGGCGCCGCACATCCAGCTGGCGACGCCGCGCCAGTGGTGGGCAGCAGTCAAGCTCTACGCCGATAGATTGCCCACCTATCGCGGCGATTGGACCGACTTCTGGAATTTTGGTTGCGCCAGCAGCGCGCGCGAACAGACGATCAACCGTCAGAGCCGGGTGCGGCTGCGCGCAGCGGATGCAGTGGCAGTGGCAGGGATGAGGGGCGAGGAAGGTGGAGCGGACGCCGACCCGTGGCTGGCGCGGTCCATGATGCTCTATCGCCAGGAGGCGTGGGAGAATCTGATCCTTTGGGATGAGCATACTTGGGGCGCCGACATGGCTGTCTCCCAACCGGACGCAGAGGACACCCTCAGTCAGTGGTGTCACAAGGCGCATTTCGCCTACCAGGCGCGCAGCCTGAGCCTGCTGCTGCAGCGGGATGCGCTGGCAGCGTTGGCGCGGCAGGTTGCGCGGAACGCCGCCGACGATCTGCTGCTGGTCAACCCGCTGCCCTGGCCGCGCACGCTCACTGGCGACGTGCCACAGTGGGTGCTCGCGCCGCGTGGTGTGGCGGACGACAGCACCGCCGGGCGCCACTTCCAGGATCGCACGCCCTCGCGGCGCCGTCCCGACATGCCCGGTCTTGGTGCTGTCGCCGATTTCACGCACCCCCGCACGGTGTTGCCACCGACAGTGGCGCCCGCCTTTGGCTACATCGTGGTGCCACGTCACGCCCTGCGCACCTACACACTTGCCGAAAGCACGTATGAAGATGAAACCATCGAAAACGCCTGCCATCGGTTGACCTTTGATCTGGAGACTGGCGGCGTGCGCGCCTGGCACGACAAGCGCCTGCAACATGAATGGGTGGATGCAACCGCCGGGCATCGGCTCAATACCTTTGTCCACGAGGAGGTGGCCGACCACGATCACCCCTGGCCGCGCCATCGCCTCTTCCAGATGAAGTGGGACTCGGAATTCGTCGAGCGTGCACGCGGCTGGAAACCGGGCTGGCGGGCGCGGCGCCGAACACCGACGAAGGTGGTAGCGCACAACGTCTTTCGGCTGCCCGCAGGCGTCGAGGTGATGCAGGTGCTCGAGGCGCCAGGCATCGAGGGCGTGCTGGTGCAGAGTGTGTTCCTGCCCGATGACGTCACATGGGTGGAGTTCCGCGCCCACTGGCGCATGACCGCCACCACGCATCCAGAAGCCACCTATCTACTCTATCCCTTCGACCTACCCAACGCCACCGTGCGGCTCGATCTCGGTGGTCAGGTGATGATGCCCGGTCAAGATCAAATCCCCGGCGTCTGCTACGATTACTTCACGGTGCAAAACTGGGTGGATTTCAACGACGGGCAGCGCGGCGTCACCATCGCCACGCCGGACAACCCGATGGTGCAGCTTGGCGACTTCCACTTCGGGCACAACCAGGCTAATTTTGCACTGGAGCGGGCGCTGTTGCTCGGCTGGGTGACCAACACCTACTGGGAGACTAACTTCCGTGCGCATCAGCCAGGATTGGTGACGGCGCGCTATCGCATCCAGCCATACGCTGGCGCCTTCGATGAGGCGGCAGCGCATCGCTTTGGTCTGGAGGCTGCCAACGACGCGCTGCTACTACAACACCTCGGTGAACCGACGGCGGCTACGCCGCTGCCAGCCAGCGGCTCTCTCCTCACATTACCCCAGCCGCCGGTGCTGACCTTACGTGTGCAGCCCACAGACGACCATGACATCCTGGTGCGTCTGCACAACGCCAGCGACGACCAACGCAGCGCCACACTTGGCTCTGCCTTGCTGAACATCATCGCTGCCCAGTCATGTGATCTTTTGGGGAAACCGCAAACTGCCCTGCCGGTGATACAGGGCGCAGTCAGCGTTGAGCTTGCGCCGCGCCAGACGCTGACGCTTCGCTGTCGACTTGCATGAAGTGGGGTGTTCACCTTCCCGGAAGCTCAGAGCTTCCGGGAAGGTTGGGGACATTTTCAGGTCAGCGGTTGATAGTCGGTAGGTAGAGACGCGCCTCTCCAACGATGACGCGAAGCGTGATCTCGCTGACGGCATCGCCGGCAATGGCGCGGATCGGCACCTCATAGACGCCTTCGGGGGCGCCGGTTGCAGCTGACACTACCAGCGTAATCGGTTGCGCAAAGGCAGCGCGCTGGCTGGCAGCGGCGACAGTTGGCTCGCCATTCGGCGCCACGCGCGCCACGCTGACAACTGCTGTGCGCGGGCTTGCCGGTGGCGCAGCGGGCGCCAGACGGCCTTCCGGCGAGACCCAGCCATCGGTCACACGTCGGGCGTTCGCATCCACGAAGTTCACGTCGATTTCCGGCGGCAGGTTCCAGAGGTCTGCTTCCACTAACGCCTCATAGAAGAGATCGGGCGACATCTCTAGATGGACAGTGTGCTGGCTCTCGCCGCCAATGGGCACGACGACGCTGCTGCTGCCGGCGTGCGCGAGAGAGACCGTACCTAACGGGACAGTGATTTCCCGTGATGACGACCAGGCAATGCGATTGGTGGCGTAATCGATGGCGCCCACACGCAGGCGATAGGTGCTGTCCGGCGCCACCTCGCGCCAGCCAGAGAAGCCAACGACGCCGATAAAGTGGTTGTCCGCATCGTACATCTCGTAGATCGAGTCGCCGACGGTGATGTACTGCGTAGCTGTGATGGTGGGCGAGCTGATCGGCGTGATCTCCGCCACATAGCCGTCCGTGTCGGGATGATGGCTGGGCGTCCACTCGAAGTAGAGCGGGTAGGAATCCGCCAGCACCCATTTGCCCCACTCGCCGTCCAGCTGTTCGCACTCTGGGTCGCTCTCCGGCGGCACGCACACGTCGGGCTGCGTGCGCCAGGCGTAGATTTCCACCTGCAATTCAGGCGTCACGATCGCGGTGGCAAAGTGATCCAGGAAGGTGGCTGTGTGATCGATGGTGATGGGCGCTGCGCCGGCGTATTGCACCAGCGGGTCGAAGTGAGCGTCGGCGATGCGCACTGTGCGCGCGCCAGCCGCCATGACCAGCGCCGGCGACGCCGCATACTGATTGACCGCAGGATTGACGCCATCCTCCGCCTGCGCCCAGATGTAATACTCGCCCGTGTCGAGGAAGGAGAGGTCTAGCACATGCGCAATGGGCTGGCTGCCGTCAAGCAAGTCGGGGTCGGCAATCTCGATGCTTTCCACCTCTTCGCCGTGGAACTGCGGGATCGTCTGCGGCACGGCGACGTTGTTGTTGTCGGTCATGGTTGCCGTGACCGTGATCGGCGCCTGCGCCACAAAGAAGGTGATCTTCGTCGGCGCGTAGTCCGACTGCACACGCAGCGAGACATCCACTGTGTGCGGGTCGCCTGAGCGCGGCTGCGCCACCAGGTTGCTGATCACCGGCGGGTTGGTCGCGTTGAGGACGGCCACGCGCCAGGTCGGGATCGACGTGTCGCCCAGCAGCTTCACCTGCCAGGTTCCGGTCGGCGCCTGATCGACGGTGAATTCCTTGAAGGTCAGCGCCGCATGCGCCACCTCGACCAGCTCGTTCAAGTTGGCGATGACAACGTCGTTGTTGCTGTCGTCTTTTGCCACCTGGCTGCTGGCCACCAGCGCGCGATGGTCGCCCTGCAAAAGCGTCAGCGTGCCGGTGAGCACGAGCGTGTTGCTGGCGTCGCGCACTTCGGCGCTGTAGACGCCGGCGGCTAACTCGACATAGGCGCTGGCTTGACCGGGCGTCGCCTCACCGACCAACTGGCTGTTGACGAAGAGGCGCAGGGCGTCGTTGCGGTTGCCGAGCACATTGATAAAGCGCACCAGTCCCTTGCCATGCGCAGTGGGCGGGATGCGGCTGTCGTTGAAGACAGAGGCGGTCAACTGATTGGCGCTGTTATAGTGCAGCAACACAGTGGAGTCCGTGCCGGTGATGACGTTGACCGGCGTCGCGACGGCTGGCAGTCCGCTTGGAGTGGTCGGCTCGACTGTGAGCGTGTGATTGCCTGGCGTCACCCCGTAATAAGGGGAGGCATACACCAGGTTTGTCCCCACGTTGGCGCCATCCACCTTGAGCGTCACCGTGATCGGTGTGAGCACCGCCGAGGCAAAGCGGACGCGCGCATCGGTCGGGGCGGCAGCCTCTGTGAAGGTGTAGCGTTCGCTGTAGTCGATCGTCAGCCCTTCCGGCGCAGTGTTGTAGTTCGCAAGCGTGATCTCCGTGCCGTTCGGCGTGATCAAACTTGGCGTCAGTGGTTCGGTCATGCTGATGCTGAAGATCGTGTCGGTCTGTGTGATGACGTTGGTGGTGGTGATGGCGTCGAGCGCGGCAGCTGCCTGCACGCCAGCCTGGTCGACCAGCGCATTGCGCATCGCCGACAGTTCGCGCGGTGAGCGATTGACCACGCCGACCGGCGTCCTGAGCACGAGCGTGTTGGCGTCGATCTGGGTGGCTGCGATCTGCACACCGGACGCCGTCACGATCGCATCGCCAGCGCCGGCTGCGCGCACGGCCATCGCCTGCAGCACGCTGGGCGCATCCAGCACATAGCCGTTGACATCGCCCAGCGTCACGCGCCCATTGGTCAGGTCAAGGAAGACGCCGGTCGAATAGAAGAGGAAGTTGACAGCGCCCTTGATGCCCCACAAGCCATTCTTGAAGCGACCGATATCTGCCTGCCCACCGCCGAGCCACAGTTCGTTGGGCGGGATGCTCAGACAGCTATAGCAGTAGTTAAGACCGCAGGGATAGGAGATTTGCCGCCAGCCAAAGAACCAGATCCAGCCGGTGCACATGCGCACGCCGCAGGGCAGCCAGCTACACGACTGATAAATCTCACCCTGCTTAATGTACCAACCGGCGCGGCCGGAGCCGGTGACGTACACGGGGCCGCTGCTGTAGGCGTAGTAATTCTGCCCGGAACCCCAGACGCGCACCTCGCCCTCGAAGCGGATCGGCACACCGGCGATGCCGCCGATGCCGCCGACGTAGGCGCGGAAGCCTTGGGAAGCAGAATAGCTGATTTCAGCGTTTGCCGCTTCCATGATAAAAATCTTGAGTGCGGCGCGCAGCCCCAATCCCAGCTCTGGCGCAAATTGCATGCGTGCGTCGCCGTCGACGCGGATCGCCGAGCCGAGCACAGGCAAGGATAGGGTGCTGGTCTCAATCGTGACGCCGATGTTGATGGCGGTGTCATGCGTCGTGATGGTAATGCTGCCGCGCACACCCGTCAACCAGATCGTGCCGCCGGCGTAGCCCTGATCGAGGTTGATGCCGGGGAAGTAGCGCAGGCTCAATCCGACTTCGCTCAGGCAGGCTGGCCCAAAGAAGCAGCCATCCGGCGTCGCTGGCGTATCGCCGCCGACAATATGGTTGACCGGAATCGGGACGCGTTCGCCGTTTTCCGCCGGCATGACCTGGATCACCATGGCGCCGGCTGCGTTGACAAAAATCGAGAACTTTGCCGAAATGGCGACGGCGCCCGACAGGTCTTTGCCGGTGATCTGGTTCGAGGGCGCGCCTTCCAGCTTCATGTAGGGGAGCCAGAGTTTGCCTTCGACGGTGAACTTGTAGCCGTTTGCCTCAGAGATGAGGTCGCCATAGAGGCCGAGCAGGCTCAGACCGCTGGGCACTTTGAAGGCGGGCAGGTTGAAGGCATTACGCACACCCGCCGACACCAGCTCGTCGGAGAGGCGCAGGCCGTTGTGGTCGATCTTGGGGGTGATCTGAACGGGCACGCTGCCGCCGCCCAGTTCCGCCGGCGCCGTCAACGTTGCGTCGCCGAGCGTCACTTTGTCGGGATAGACGCGGGCCGCGGTGGAACGGAAGGTCAGGCCAGCCACGTTGAGCACGATGGGATCGGCTGATGTGCTGATAAACTGATCCCAGCCGTCCACGTCGCCGCGCACATTGACGTAGATGTCATTGCCCGGTAGCTTGACGCGCAGCTGTCCCTGCAACCCGCAGACGCCGCCATTAGTTGGGGCAACGGGACTCATGCTGACCAAACTCACCAACAGGTTGTTGGCGGAGTTCTCAAAGAGCGTAAAGCTGCCGCCGTTGCATTTCGAGGTTGGGGCCAGCGGCGCGCGGGCTGCGTGCAGGCTGGCGGGCGAAAAGCCTGCATCCGTCTCGGCGCCAGCCAGAACCGGCTGGCTGAGCCACATGAGCCAGACCAGCGCCAGCGTCCATTGCCATAATGCCCGATGCCGATGCAAGACGGCGACAACGCATGATGTGCTTTGGCGCCATCGGCGTTCAATCAACATGGAAACCTCCTTCAGAATGGTCACAACGTTCTCGATGCCAAATCGCAGTTGTCACAGTAAAATAGCAGGCGTCATGTCAGATGGCAGATGCAAATGACTGATCATTGTCGCGCTTTGCTCCATCTGTCATACATTGCGGAATAGTAAACCGCACGCGCAACAAAAACGTTACGAGATTGCCAGCACAAGCGCTGATGATCTGGAACAGCCGCCATCGCGCAGGAGGCTTGCAGCAGACGGAGAAGGCGCGCTGGATCAATGTTCATGCACCATCGACTATGCGTTGGGAGTTACATCTACTAGGACGCTTTCAGTTGACGATCGACGGTCAACAGGTGGATGAGTTCGAGGCGGATAGCGCACGCGCACTTTGCGCCTATCTGTGTCTGCACAGCGGTGCAGCCATCCGCCGCGAGCGTCTAGCAACGCTGCTATGGCCGGAGCAAGCGCAAGAAAACGCGCTGCGCAATCTCCGCACAGCGCTCTCGCGGCTGCGCCGGGGCCTCGGCCCCTTGAGCGAAGCGCTGCACAGCGCCAATCAGAGCGTCATGTTCGAGTTGCCGCAAACAGATGCATGGGTGGATGTGCTGGCGCTCCAGGAGCTGAGCGCCGCCATCAGCGCCCATGCGCATCGGCGTCTGGAAGGCTGCCCGCGCTGCCTCGTCGCCGCACAGCAGATCGCCAACCTGTATGCTGGTGATTTTCTGGCCGGCTTTACCCTGGAGAGTGAGACCTTTTGGGAGTGGGCGTCTCTGCAACGCGAGTCCTTTCATCGCACGGCGCTAGATGTCATTACGGCGCTGTCAAGTTATCACTTGCACTGTCGGGCGTGGAGCGAAGCGGAGCGTTATGCTCGCCAGGCGCTGCGTCTGGAACCCTGGCGCGAGGAGAGCCATCGTCACCTGATGCAAGCGCTGGCAGGCGGCGGGCAGCGCACCGCTGCGCTGCGCCAGTTTCACTTATGCCAGCAAGTGTTGCGCCGTGAGTTTGCCGCTGACCCTGAAGCAGCGACCGTTGCGCTGTACGAGCGAATCCGTCATCAGGGGAAGGAGGCTGGTCAGAGCGCCAGCACAGACAGGCCGGGGCAACTATTTTCAACCGGGCCGCACTGGCTGGACGATCTACCCTTTGTTGGCCGCGCCAATGAACTTGACACACTGATCGACCACCTGGTGGCGCCGACAACGCGACTCGTCACCCTGGTCGGTGAGGGCGGCGTCGGCAAAACCCGGTTGGCAGTGCGTGCGGCCCGGCGTGTGGCGCCAACCTTTCCAGACGGCGTCTTTTACGTCAACTTATATCCTGAACAACTCGACGGAGTCATCTCGGCGCCGGCGTCCGTCGTGACTGAGCGGGTTGCCCAACACATCGCCTACGCGTGTGCAATCCCGCCTGGCGCCAACATGCCACACGCGCTGAGCGTCAAGCAGCATTTCCGCAACCGCGCCAGCTTGCTCCTACTCGACGGTTTTGAACAATCGGAAGCGGCGCTCCCCTTCTTGCTCTCCCTGCTAGAAGAAGCGCCGGGCTGCGTGCTACTGGTGACGACCCATCGCCCGCTCAGCGTGCGTCAGGAGTGGGTGTTGCGCCTGGAAGGTCTCCCCATTTCATCAGAAGCGGCGTCTGCCAACCATGACGCGCCCAATCTGGCGGAAAGCCTGCGCCTGTTCGAGGTGTTGGTGCAGCGACGCGGCGTCGCCGCTTTCCTGCACAACGATCATCGCCACGCAGCCTGGCAGATTTGTCAGGCTGTTGGCGGTCTACCGTTAGGGATCGAGCTGGCGGTGGCGTGTCTGCCGCACATCGATCGACTCAGCGCCTCACAGTGGTCGGCGGAAGAACTGGCGCACATTTTGCAGCGCGCCGCCCAACCAGATGAGCGCACGCTGCGCGACCTGCCGCCGCGCCAACGTGGGCTACTGGCGATCTTCGAAGCCTCCTGGCGCCTGCTCGACGGCGATCTGCAACAGACGCTGGCAAGCATCGCCGTGCTGCGCACCGCGTTTACGCCAGAGGCAGCTGCAGCTATCACTGCCACCCCCACCATCGATGCCGTCAAGCAGAAGCTCTGTCGCCTGGTGGAGCGTTCGCTGCTGCACACTCACGACGCCCAACATTTTCGCCTTCACGACCGCATTCATCGCTTTGCGGTGGAAAAGCTGGCAGCCTCCGGTCTGGAGATGCTTTGTCGGCAACGTCACGCACAGTATTTTCTGCGCACACTGGCGGACGCTGAAGATGCGCTGGACGGCAGTGACTCCTTTGCAGTGCAGCAACGTCTGACGGCCGTGATGGAAGATTTGCGAGCAGCCTGGGAGTTTGCCGTTCGCCACAACCATTGGGAGTGGTTGGGCGCCACTGCCGCCGCCTTCGCCCAACTGCACCTGCTGCGCGGCCTGTACGCCGAAGGGGAGCGGCTGCTAAACGCGACCATCCAGGCGTTGCATCAGGTTGAGTCCCCGCCGATCGATGTGTTGGCGCGCCTGCAAGTGGCCTGGAGCAGACTGAACCGTCGGCTCGAACCGCGTCAAGACGCCGAAG
>CZCA01000585.1_pt2 | contig 24472 bp, 18 predicted proteins | sample 591981 | NCBI WGS metagenome assembly CZCA01 (sample SAMEA3556810, study PRJEB10932) | anaerobic digester metagenome
CCCCCGGGGGCGGGGAGCCATATCAGAACAATCAGATCGCCATCTGGTGGGAGGGCACTTGGACAGGCGGGTACATGCGCGATCGCCCAGACGTGGCAGCGGTGACGGAGCCGATGTTCCTGAACTCCTATGCCCCGGATGGCAAGCAGGCCGTCAAGTTTGACTCGCACATCTTCTCCGTGCCGACCGGTGTGGATGAGAAGGGTCGCCAGGAGGCCTATGCCCTGATCAAGTATCTCGTCGAGAACGGCGCCTACTGGGCCAATAGCGGCCAGGTGCCCGCGCTCAAGTCAGTGCAGGCGCTGCCCGAAGTTCAGGCGAAAAAGTCGGTTGCTGTGGCCGCCGACCAGTTCAACAAGTTTGGCCGCACCGACACCTCCAGCCCGCGCTTCATCGAGATTCAGACGGCGTGGGAGACGGCGATTGGCAATGCGCTCGCCACTTGTGATGCAGACGTCACCAAGGCGCTGCAGGACGGCAACCAGGCCGTGCAGGCCATTCTGGATCGCCCCTGATCGTTCGTTGTGAGTGTTGATGGGTTGGGGCGCCGCGCGGCGCCCCAACCCGGTCGCTATACACCTGAACCTGGAGAGCTTCACCATGGCCACATCGACCGCCGCCGCGGCGCCTCAGCGCACTTCCGCCACGGACAAGCGCCGGAGATGGAAAGCGCTGAAGAACCAGTTGCCCAACTATCTCTTCATTCTGCCCCACTTCTTTTTGTTTGCGGTTTTTCTGCTCTACCCGATCTTTCGTGGGCTGCAGATCAGCCTCTATGACTGGAAGATCATGCTGACCGATCAGCGGTGGCTGGGACTTGCCAACTACCAGGCGCTCATGAATGATGCAGTCTTCTGGCAAGTGCTCCGCAACACCTTCTGGTTCATGATCTTGACGGTGATCATGAATGTGACCCTGGCGCTGATCGTCGCCGCAGGTCTGAAGCACCGTTTTACCGGCAGCGACTTCTTTCGGGTGCTTTTCTATGCCCCGGGTATTCTATCTGTCTCGGTATTGGGCATCATTGCGATCCGCGTATGGGAGCCACAGCTTGGCATCATCAACTACTACTTTGTCAATGTCATGGGGTTCCCGCGTGTGAACTGGGTCAGTGACCCGACTCTAATTATTCCGGTGTTGGCGATCACGACGGTGTGGTGGACTTTTGGCTTTCCTATGCTCGTCTTTATCGCCGGTCTGCACAGCATCCCCGAGCAATTGTATGAAGCTGCCAAGATCGACGGCGCCGGTGTGCTGTCGGCGTTCCGCCACATCACCATTCCCTTGATCATGCCGACGATGCTGTTTGTCGTCGTTACCCAATTTATTGCCCACATGCAGGTCTTTGCGCAGCCCTACATCATCACCGGCGGCGGGCCAGGCAATGCCTCGCGCTCGGTGGTGCAGTACCTGTATGAAACAGCCTGGAAGTACTTCCGTTACGGCTATGCGTCGGCGATCTCCGTTGTTTTGGCGCTCATTATGATCGTCGTGACGATCGTTCTATTTTCACTCATGCGCCGCCGCGCCGAGTACTAGGCTATCGGGAGAAATGCTTCACGTATGAGCACTATGACTACCACCCACCGCGCTGCACGCAAACGCTTGATCAGCAAGGAGACCCGGCGGGCGATCTTGATGTGGCTGCTTTTCCTGCCATTAGGGTTCATCATTATCATCCCGCTGCTATACATGTTCTCAATGGCGTTTACGACCGAGGCCAACCAGTTCGTCCTGCCGATCCGCTGGATTCCTATCCCACCGACGCTGCAAAATTTCAACAAAATCTTTGCCGACCCGCTCCTACCCCTCGGTCGTTGGTTCTTCAACAGCCTCCTGGTTGCCACCGTTGGTACGATCATTATTTTGATTGTCTCATCGCTGAGTGGCTACGCGTTTGCCCGGCTCGAGTTTCCCGGCAAGAACCTGCTGTTCTCGCTGCTGCTCTTCAGCCTCATGATCCCGGCGGCAATCACCCTGATTCCAGTCTTCCTGCTGCTACGCACGCTCGGCATGCTCGACACCTACAACGCAATCTGGTGGCCGGCGGCTGCCTCTGTAACCGGCATCTTTCTGCTGCGCCAACACTTCTATGCCGTGCCACGCGAGTTGGAGGATGCCGCCCGCGTCGATGGCGCCAACCGCTTCCGCATCTACTGGCAAGTCTGTCTGCCGCTGGTGCGCGGCGCGCTGGTGGCGCTCTCGATCTTTACCTTCCTCGGCCTCTGGAACGATCTATTCTGGCCGCTGATCGTGCTCAACAAGCAAGCGAACCTAACCTTGCCGATCGGCCTTGTCGTGCTTCAGCAAGGCAGCTACATTCAGCGCGGCCTGGCCTTTGCCGGCGCCTTCGTCGCCTCCGTGCCGGTGCTGATCTTCTACGTCATCTTCCAGCGCCAGATTATCGCTGGCATCACAACAACAGGTATGGCCGGACAGTAAGCGTGATGCGTAGTGCGTCGTGGTGTATGGCGCGCTCGTCACGCACCACGCATCACGCACTACGCATCACGCACCACACACCACGATAGGAATTGCATTCATGTCACACCCAACCGCACAAATTCTGCTCGACAGTAACCGCACGATTGCCGAAATTTCGCCGCTGCTCTTTGGCGGCTTTGCCGAACACATGGGGCGCTGTGTGTATGAAGGCATCTACGATCCGAAATCAGCCCACGCCGACGAGAACGGTTTGCGCACCGATGTGCTCGACGCCTTGCGCGCCCAAAAATACACGACCATCCGCTATCCCGGCGGCAACTTCCTGAGCGGCTACAACTGGCTCGACGGCGTTGGCCCCAAAGAACTGCGCCCGCGCCGCCGCGAGCTGGCCTGGCAGTCGCTGGAGACCAACCAGTTCGGCACGAACGAATTCATGACCTTCTGCAAAGCCATCGACGCTGCGCCGATGTTGGGCGTCAATATGGGCACCGGTACGATTCAGGCGGCGTGTGACCTGGTTGATTACTGCAACACGCCGTCGGGCACGTATTTTTCCGATCTGCGCGCTAAGCATGGCTTTGCTGCGCCCCACAACGTCAAATACTGGTGCGTCGGCAACGAGATGGACGGGCCGTGGCAGATGGGACACCTGGAGGCGCACGAATATGGCGCCAAAGCGCGCGAGGCAGCCAAGCTGATGCGCTGGATGGACCCGTCGATCCAGACGATCTTGTGCGGCTCCTCCAACGACCAGATGCCGACCTACCCGGAGTGGGATCGCGTGGCGCTGGAAGCGGCGTGGGAGCACATGGACTATCTCTCGATGCACTATTACGCCGGCAACCGCGACAACGACACGCCGAGCTTTCTCGCCAGCGCCGTGCAGTTCGAGCAATTCGTCGATACCTTGGAGGGCGTGCTGCGTTATGTGAAAGCCAAACGGCGCAGCAAGCACGATGTCTACCTGTCGTGGGATGAGTGGCAGGTCTGGTACAAGGGCGACCCGCTGCAAGGGAACTGGACTGAGGCGCCGCACCTGGCGGAAGAGATGTACAACCTGGAGGATGCGCTGGTCGTCGGGCAATGGCTCAACGTCTTCCTGCGCAAGAGCCACGTGCTCAAGATCGCCTGCGTTGCGCAAATTGTCAACGTCATCTCCTGGCTGCACACGCGCGGCGACGAGCTGCTCAAGCACCCATCGTACTATGTCTTCGAACTGGTGAGCAACCACGCGCGCGGACTGGCGCTCGATGCACTGGTCAAGGCGCCGCGCGTCGAGACCAAGAAATACGGCGACGTGCCCGTGCTCGACGTGTCGGCTTCTTTCGACCCGGCACACGACAAAACGGCGATCTTCATTGTCAACCGCAGCCTGACCGACAGCATCGTCACCGACATCGCCTGGCAAGATGGCCGCAGCGTCACCTTCGACCAAGCCTGGCAGCTTGCCGGCAGCGATCCGAAAGCGTTGAACACGTGGGAGAACCGCAACGCGCTCACGGCGCAGCCGATCGCCGCCCCGCGCGTCGAGAACGGCAAAGCCACGCTCCAACTGCCACCGCTCTCCTTCACGGCATTGACGGGACGCACAGCGTAGTTGGCATGTAGCTACTGAATGGAACGCGGATGATACGGAGCAGGCGGATCAACGCGGATTGATGAGGATTAACAAAATAACCCGGCAATCGATGTAGGCGCGGCTCTAAGCCGCACGTTCTCGTCGGACAGGAAAATGCGGTTACGAACCGCATCTACGATTACCGAATCGATTTGTTAATCACCATGAATTTGCGAACATCTGCCTGATCCGCGCCATCCGCGTTCTATTTTTACTTTCATACTGACACAAGGCAGGTGGAGATAGATGACAGCCGAACAACAGCTTTCCCTCGACGGCGCGTGGGACTTTCAGATCGACCCCAGCGACGGCGACGATATTCTTTCGATCAAAGCGTGGCGCACCGCGCACCTACCCATGCCCTGGCAGGCGCAGTTCGACGACCTGCGCGGCTACAGCGGGACAGCCTGGTATCGCCGCCGCTTCGACTTCGACGGCGATCTGGCCGGCAAGGCGGCGATCCTGCACTTTGGCGCGGTCGATTATCACGCCATCGTCTGGCTCAACGGGCGGCGCGTTGGCGAGCATGAGGGCGGCTACCTGCCCTTCGACTGCGACGTGACCGACCTGCTCCAGCCTGGCGAAAATGTGGTTGTGGTGCGCGTGACCGACCCCAACGACGACCGCAACCGCTTCCCCGACGCTCCCTTCAGTGAAGTTCCGCACGGCAAACAGAGCTGGTATGGCCCTATCGGCGGCATCTGGCAGAGCGTGACGCTGAGCGTGCTGCCGGCGGTGCACATCCGGGCCGTCAAGCTCACGCCGCAGCCGGGTGAGAACGCCATCGACATTGCGGCCACGCTCAATGCACCGCTGCCGGAAGGCGCAACGCTTACGGCGACCGTGCTCGATCCCGCCGGTCAAGTCGTAGCGGAGACAACGCTCGCCGACGACGGTCGCGGACGCGCCGAGTTGAGCAGCCCGGCGCAGTGGTGGAGTCCCGACCACCCGGCGCTCTACACCGTCGTCACCACACTCACACACCACGCCAACACGCAACACGCTGACGCGCACCACGTCACACGCACCACCTGCGGCTTTCGCACTGTCGAGGCGCGCGATGGGCGCATCTACCTCAACGGCCAGCCGATCTATCTGCGCGGCGTGCTCGACCAGGCGTATTATCCCGAAACCATCTACACGCCGCCCAGCCTGGAGTTCCTGGAAGATCAGGCGCGCAAGGCGAAGGCGCTCGGCCTCAACTGCCTGCGCATCCACATCAAGATCGAAGACCCGCGCTACTACGACGTAGCCGACCGCCTGGGCTTGCTGGTCTGGACAGAAATCCCCAACTGGGTGCTGCTGACCGACGCCGCCGACCGACGCATCAAGGAGACCTTTCGCGGCATGGTCGAACGCGACTGGAATCACCCATCGATCATCATCTGGACGCTCGTCAACGAGAATTGGGGCACGGACCTGGCGCGCAATCCCGAACACCGGCGCTGGCTGGCGGAGTTCTATCACGAAGCCAGGCAGATCGACCCGACGCGGCTGATCGTCGACAACTCAGCGTGCCAGGGCAACTTCCACGTGGCAGGCGACCTCGAGGACTACCACCCCTACCGCGCCATTCCCGACCACGCCGACAGTTGGGACGCATGGTCGCGTGAGTTCGCCAGCCGCCAGAGCAACTGGATCTGGGCGCAGGACTATCTGCACGAACGCCGCCCTGACCTGCCGCTGATCGTCTCTGAGTTCGGCAACTGGGGGCTGCCCGACCCGGCGGAGATTCAAGAAAAGGGCGCCGATCCCTGGTGGTTCGAGACGGGCCACGAGTGGGGCGATGGCATCGTCTATCCGCACGCCATGCCACAGCGCTTTGTCGATCATGGGCTGGACGTGGTCTTCGGCACGCTGGGAGCCTTCACGCGTGCGGCGCAGGCGCACATGGCGCGCAGCCTGCACTACGAGATCACCACGATGCGGCTACTGCCGGAGATCGCCGGCTATATCATCACCGAGTTCACCGACGTGCATTGGGAGTGCAACGGTCTGCTCACGATGCAGCGCAAGATCAAGCACGGTCTGGACACGATCTTCGCGCCGCTCAACCAGGACAACGTCGTGGCGCTGCGTCCGCAACGCTGGAGCGGCAGGCCCGGCGACTTGCTGACGGTGGAGGTGCGCGCGTTTGGCGTCGATGGCGCAGGCAGTCACGGCGTGATCGCCTGGCGCGCCGGCGACGCCCACGGCCAGCTAGACGCACCCGGCGGCACGGTCGCCGTGCCGCTCATTGCGCCGGGCATGGTCACGCTGGAAGCGCGCTGGCTGGCTGATGACGGCGCAGTGATTGCCAGCAACCAGATCGAGCTGGCTTGCATCGCCACGCCAAAGTGCGAAGGCGCACTGGCGGTGCTCGATGACCCGGCGCTGGCGGCGACGTTGCGCCAGTTGGGCTACAGGGTCAGCGAGGGGTTGACCGACGACAGAGCGACTTTGCTCGTCGCACGACGTTACACGAAGGCGCTCGAAACCGCCGTGCAGCAAGGCGCGCATCTGCTCCTGCTGGTGGGCGAGCCGACGCCGGGCGATCAAGAGAGCCTCCGCCTGCCCGCCGGCGCTGTGATTGCACGCGAGGGCACGCCGTGGCAGGGCGACTGGGCGACGGCGTTCTCGTGGATCAGGAAGCAGGGCGCGTTTGCAACGTTGCCGGGCAGCCCGCTGCTGGAGATGGAGTACGCGGCGGTGATGCCAGATTATGTCCTGGTAGGACTGCCGATGTGGGCCTATCGCACGCACAGTTGGGCCGGGCTGGCGCTGGGCTGGATTCACAAACCTGTCTCGCTGCTGGCGGAGATGCCCTACGGCAAGGGCAAGGTGGCGCTCACGACCTTCAAGCTCAACGCGCAGACGTTGGCGGCAGACGCCGTGGCGCAGGCGATCTGGGCAGGGGCGCTGAGGCTTCTACAACATCATTGACGCCTGGGCTTTCATGGGGGCCGCTTCAAGTTGGCGAGCCAAGAGTCTGCATCGTCTGTCATGCTGGCTGCGATGACAGGCGCTAGACGCTCCCAACTCGCAGCACAATCCTTTCGTCGAGCGCACATGGAGCAGATAGAATCGTCTACAAGGTAGGTTCTTCATCCACAAAAAACTGGTCAGGGCTGCCCCTGACCAGTTTTTTGTGGATGAATGCTGAGCAACGCCATCAACGCGTGGGATGCATCGGCATGACGACGTGCAAGAACTCTTTGTCGCCCATACCGACGGGGCGGATCGTGCCAGGACGGGTGGGCTGCGTCGTCTCAATCACGACCTGTGGTTCGTCGATCTGGCTGAGCACGTCGATCAGATATTTAGCGTTGAAAGAAATTTCCAGATCGTCACCCTCGACCATCGCTTCCAACTCATTGACGCTGTCACCCATTTCTGTGCTGGTGGCCGCCAGGCTGACATGCCCGCTCGTCACACCGTTGGCCGGCTGAATCTTAAGACGGACGATGTTGGCATTGTCGCGCGCAAAGAGGAAGGCCACACGCACCGCTTTGAGCAGCGCCGCCGTATCCACCACCGTGCGGGTTGTATATGTCTTGGGGATAATGGCGCGGTAGTCTGGGAAGTTAGCGTCGATCAACTGACTCGCCATTTCGACGCGATGGAACGCGCCGCCCTTGCTCTCGCCGCTCTTCCCCCAAATCTGGAAGAGAATCTGGTTGCGCTCTTGTGTCACAAGCACCTGCACCGATCGCGACTCGTCGGCGTCGGCGCTGATGCGCGCCAGTTCACTCAGGCTACGAGCGGGGACAATCACGGTCGTCGGTGCGTCGGGCAGGCTGCCATCCACCGTAGCACTGCGCACGCTGAGCCGGTAACCATCTGTGGCCGCCATTGTCACGCGCCCTTCCTTGAAGGTGACTTCGACGCCGGTCAGCGTGGGACGACTCTCATCGGTGGAGGCGGCAAAGACGACCTGATCCACCATCTTGCGCAGGCCAGTCGAGGGCAGCTCGATGTGCAACGGCGTGGCGCCACTGCTCTCGCCACCGGTGATGCCCTCGATCGTGGGGATGATCGGGAAGCTGGCGGCGTCAATCCCTTTCATGTTGGCGTCAAATGAAGCACAGCGCACCTTGAGCGTCTGTGTGCGCACCGTCAGTTCCATGTCGATGCGCTCAGGCGGCAGACTGTTTACAAACTCAGCCAACAAGCGCGCTGGCACCGTGATCGAGCCTGGGTCTTCCACCTTGGCGCCAATCCAGCAGGTGACGCCGATCTCCAGGTTGGTGGCGGCCAGCCGTAGTTGATTGTCACTCGCATCGAGCAGTATGTTCGCCAACACCGGCATCGTTGAGCGCGACGAAATTGCACGCCCAACAATAGCAAGACCTTTAGCCAGGTTTTCTTGAAGACAACTTACCCGCACGACGCCCTCCGTATTTCGTTGCTAGAGATGTTGCTAGAGATCATGAATCTGTTGTTTTCGTTTCGCTCAGTCGAGGAGTGAGCAGGAAGCTGGCCTCACGATCTCCTGCTCTATACGATTTCTGCAAGTATACACTACCAATACGCCAAATACGAATCAGCTTGAGTCATGCAGGAATTTGGCGATCTGGCTCGCGCGTGAAATGATCAAAGAGACAGACGTTGCCCAATTGAGATGTGAGCGCACCTACTCGCCTTCCACATGCCCACTTCCAATGCGTTACTGCCTGTTAGGTTGGTTGCGCAGCTTCTCAGAGGCCGCGAACTACCCGAAAGCTGTAATGATGTCACGTAACAATCCAGAAGCGTTCAGATAGGAGTCCCTTATGCCCAGAGCACATCGAGAAACACATCGCACCGAACGGATTGGCTGGTTGCGCGCTGCAGTCTTGGGCGCCAACGATGGCATTGTCTCCACAGCCAGCCTGGTGGTTGGCGTCGCCGCTGCCAGCACCGGGCGCAACGAGGTGCTGGTGGCCGGGGTCGCAGGGCTGGTCGCTGGCGCCATGTCGATGGCGGCCGGCGAGTATGTGTCGGTCAGCTCGCAGGCCGACACCGAACAGGCAGATTTGACGCGCGAACGCACGGAACTGGCAACCATGCCAGAATTCGAACTCAACGAGCTGACCGAAATCTATGTAAAGCGTGGCCTGGAACCAGCGTTGGCGCAGCAGGTCGCCGCCCAGCTCATGGCCAACGACGCCCTGACCGCCCACGCCCGCGACGAGCTGGGCATCTCTGAGGTCACAACGGCGCGACCAGTGCAGGCGGCATTTGCCTCAGCCGCCACCTTTGCCGTGGGTGCGGCGCTTCCGCTGCTGGTTGTACTTCTGGCGCCCGAAACCGGCTTGGTCTACACCGTCTCAATCACATCGCTGATCTTCCTGGCGCTGCTCGGCGTTCTGGCGGCGCGCGCAGGCGGCGCCCCTGTGCTTAAGGCCGCCCTACGTGTGACCTTCTGGGGGGCGCTGGCGATGGGGTTGACAGCCGCAGTGGGCGCACTCTTTGGCACGGTGGTATAGAACCTGCTCTAGGCTGCAGATCATCGCCGTCGATATGAATGACGCCGTGACCACCGATGGCGATGACCTGCCGGGAAAACCTTCTCCCGAAAAGGAAACGCCTCTGGTTTTGGGCTGTGCTTTAAGCTGGTGGCGCCAGCAAACGCTTGCCCCAACCATGAAGTGGCCGCCTGGCTTTTTCCCAACTGGACAACCCTCCCGTGAGTCCCTATAATGTGTCGCTATTAGCAGTGTCATGGCAGCAGCCCGGAAAGGCGCTCTGCCACTGGGATAGCGCCAGACCATTTCTGTCGGTTCCTCATGTCGTCAAATATCGTCAAGTAGTCAAGAGAAGGAAAGTGACAATGCGAAACTCACGTCATTTTGTGCTGCTCGTTGTCTTGCTGCTGGGTCTCCTGGCAGGGTGCACGGCGCCCGCTCCGGCCACGACCGAACAACAGGCGCCTGCAGCCGCGCCGGCAGCGGCTCAGCCAGCCGCTGCGCAGCCGGCTGGCAACCAGGTTGTCATTGCGCCAGGGCAGCCGATCCGCATCGGCGGCTCATTTGCATTGACCGGCCCCATCCCCGATCCAGGCAAGGATATTCGCCAGGCCGCCGAGATCGCCATTGACGAGCTGAACGCTGCCGGCGGCGTCGAAGGCTTTCTCTTCGAACTGGTGGCGGAAGATGGCGCCTGCTCAGGCGACCAGGGCACGGTGGTAGGCAACAAATTTGCCGCCGATCCCACCATTGTGGCCGTGACTGGCGGCACTTGCTCCGGTGAGACGATCGGCCTCAAGCCAATTCTGCTCAAAGCGCGCATTCCCTTTGTCTCCCCCAGCGCCACCAACCCGGATGTCGTCAGCGCCGACTGTGACGTGTGCAATCGCGTGGCGTTGAGCGATGCGCTGCAAGGCGAGGTGGATGCTGACTTTGTCTTCAACACGCTGGGGCTGAAGAAAGTCGCTGCGATGCATGACAACTCTGACTACGGCAAGGGTCTGGCCGAAATCTTCCAAAACGCCTTCACGAAGCTCGGTGGCGAAGTGAGCAGCTTCGAAGGCGTCCAGGTTGGCGACACCGACTTCCGCGCCGCACTGGCGAAGATCGGCGCCAATCAACCTGAACTGGTCTACTTCGGCGGTTATTCGACAGAAGCGGCGCTGATTGCCCAGCAGATGCGCGAAAGCGCCGGGCTGGAGAATGCCAAATTCATGAGCGTTGACGGCGCCTACACGCAACAGTACTTGCAGGCAGCCGGCGCCGCCGCCGAGGGCACCTACATGTCCTTCGTGGCGGGTGACGCGCAGGCAGAGAAGCTGGCCGCCTTCACCGAAGCATACGTCGCCAAGTTTGGCGTCGAACCGAGCCAGCTTGGGCCATTCCACGGCCAGTCGCACGACTCGGTGATAGTCATTGCCGACGCCATCAAGCGCACGGCGCAGGTGGATAGCGCTGGCAACCTGGTCATCGACCGCGAAGCGTTGATCAAGGCCATCCGCGCCACGGCGGGGCTGGAAGGCATCACCGGCACGTTGACGTGCGACGCCATGGGTGAATGTGGCGCCGGCGGCGTGCAGATCTTCATCGTCGAAAACGGCGAGTTCAAGCAGATCGCCGGTTTCGGTCTGGAATAATCTTCTCGAAGGCCGTTGTGGGGATCAAGGATCTCCACAACGGCCTTCCACCGCAGAAGCGACATAGATGCATCATGACTTCTACAATCCGTTCTTCCACATCGTATCGAGTCCGCCGTCAGGCTGCAACGACGCGTTGGGTTGTGCGTGGGCTAGGGCTGATCGGGCTTGCATTGCTCGTGTGGCGCGTCGTCACCGTAGGACTCGCTGAGAGCTATCCACTCAGCTTCTGGATTTCCCAGGCGCTGAACGGGCTGGTGCTAGGCGGCGTATATGCGCTGGTGGCGTTAGGCTACACCCTGGTCTATGGCATCTTGCTGATGATCAACTTTGCGCATGGTGAAGTGATGATGATCGGCGCCTTTACCGGCGTGTTCGCCCTGCAATTTTTCACTGCGCTAGGGTGGATGTCAGGGCCAACGACAATGGTTGTCCTGGCGCTGCTCTTGATCGCCGCCGCTGGCATGCTCGGTTCGATTGTGACAGGGGTAACATTGGAGCGAGTAGCCTACCGACCGCTGCGCGGCGCGCCTCGACTCGTGCCGTTAATCAGCGCAATCGGCGCCTCGCTCTTCCTCCAGTATTCTGTGCTGCTCGTATTTGGCGTCAGCCCACGCACCTACACCCGGCCACCACTGCTGGAAGGCGGTTTTCGCGTCGGTGACGTGTTTGTGCCCTATACAGGCGTGATCATTTTTGTCTTGTCGTTGTTGTTGATGCTGGCGCTCTACCTGATCGTGCAGCGTACGAAGCTCGGCAAAGCGATGCGCGCCGTAGCCGAGGACAAGGGCACAGCAGCCTTGATGGGCATCGATGTCGATCGCGTCATTGTCTTCACTTTCATCCTCAGCGCAGCGCTGGCTGGCGCTGCAGGCGTGATGTTGGGTTTTCACAACACAGTCGTCAAATTTAACAGCGGCTTCGTGCCAGGGCTAAAAGCTTTTACGGCAGCCGTACTCGGTGGTATTGGCAATATTCCCGGCGCCATGGTCGGCGCGCTGCTATTGGGATTGATTGAAGCCATCGGCCCCAGCGCGTTGGGCATCCCTACCGAATACAAGGATATCATCGCGTTTTCCGTTCTGGTCATCGTGCTGATTTTCCGACCGTCCGGGTTGCTAGGCGAAGTCGTCAGCGAAAAGAAGGCATAAGCGTCATGCGGTTGCGATCTTTCCAACGCGGGTTGCGCATCGGCGCTATCGCCTTTGCCATTCTCACTTATTTGATTCTGATCGGGTTGCCAACACGGCTTGGCGTCGTGGCGATGCCGGTGTTAGCGCTGCTGACAGCGCTAATCTTCTGGGTGGCGCTGCGAGGTGGGAAGTCCAAACAAGCGCTTGCCTACCGGGCGCCCGCGCCATTGTTACTGACGGGCGCAACGGCAGGCTTGGTGGCAGGGCTACTCACCGCAGCGCTAATCGCCGGGTTTGCGCGGTTGCTGGCTGCGGGGGTCAATGTGCAGCCGTACCTGGATAAGATTGTTCCCATGAACATTGCGGCGCTCTATGGTGTGATGCCGGGCGCAGTCGTGACAGGCGATTTGCCTGCATGGAGCTGGCTCTGGCAGGCGATACTCCTCACACTGGCAGGCATCGTCGGAGTGCTTTTAGTGTTGAGTGAACGCGCCTTGCGGCAACGCACGTGGTCGACTGGCGGAACGCTGCGCTGGTTGACCATCCTGCTGCCTTTCATTTTACTGACGTTCGTCATCTGGCTGGGCAATCCCGACGTCACACTGGGTGGCAACAATCGTGGTACATTGCGGCTGTTGGCGGCGATGGCAGCCATCGGCAGCGCGCTCTTTGCCTTGCGTGCGGCGCGTCCCGGTCGTGAACAGCGCGTTCTGGCGCTGCTGCTGTTGCTCGGATTGGCCTACTTACCCTTTACGCTCGACCAATTCCAGAACTCGGTTATGGGCATCGTCTTCATCTTTGTGATGATGGGTCTTGGCCTCAACATTGTCGTTGGCTTTGCCGGCCTACTCGACCTGGGCTATGTCGCCTTTTTTGCAATTGGCGCATATGTTTACGCCTTCCTGTCGGCGCCTTTTGCCTCGCCAGCCTTTTCAGCGCTGCTGACGAGCCTGGGCATTCCTGCCGATGGCCCGCTGATTAGTTTTTGGGCGGCGATTCCAATCACAATGCTGACGGCAGGGCTGGGCGGCGTGCTGTTAGGCATCCCTGTGTTGCGGCTGCGCGGCGACTATCTGGCGATCGTTACGTTAGGGTTTGGCGAGATTATCCGGCTTTTCATGCTCAACATGTCGGACTTGACCAATGGGCCGCGCGGCCTGCTCAATGTTGCGCCACCTTATCTGTTTGGCTATAGCCTGGGCAACCCGCGCGACATCTTCATCCTGGCGTTGCTGGGCGCAGGTGTGATCGCCTTTGCCGCCTATCGGCTGGATGGCTCGCGGCTAGGGCGCGCCTGGATCGCGATGCGCGAGGACGAGGATGTCGCGCAGGCAACCGGCGTCAATCTGGTGCAGACCAAGTTGCTGGCGTTTGCCATTGGCGCCCTCTTTGCCGGGTTGGCCGGCCAATTGTACGCAGCGCGCCAGACCAACATCTTTCCCGATAACTTCACGTTATTCGTATCAGTCGATACATTGTCGCTGGTGATCGTCGGTGGCATGGGGAGCATCCCAGGCGTCGTATTGGGTGCGCTGGCGCTGAAAGGGTTGCCTGAAGTGCTGCGCGGCATCGACGAATACCGCATCGTCACCTTCGCCGCCTTGCTGGTGGTCATGATGATCGTGCGGCCGGAAGGCATCCTGCCTTCGACGCGCCGGAGACGCGAACTGCATGATATAGGCGGTCCTGCGTCAGAATCGGCGGCGCTGGAACCAGCCCTTCCCTCCGACTACCGCACGCTTGATGGAGGAAAACCCTGAGATGGCACTGCTCGAAGCACAGGCGGTAACAAAGATTTTCGGTGGGCTGGTGGCCGTCGGCGGCGTCGATCTGACCGTCGAAGAACGCGCGATCGTGAGCTTGATCGGCCCCAACGGCGCCGGCAAGACCACCTTCTTCAACTGCCTCACCGGTCTCTATCGTCCGGAAGAAGGCGACATCCTCTTCGACGGCGTCTCGCTGGTGGGATTGCGCCCGGATCAGATCATTGCGTTGGGAATGGCGCGCACTTATCAGAACATTCGCCTCTTTGGCAGCATGACAGCCATCGAGAATGTGCTGGTGGGGCAACATGTACGCCTGCGCTCCACGCCTCTCGGCGCCATCTTTCAGTCGCCGGCCACACGACGCGAAGAACAACGCGCCGAGCAACACGCGCGTGAATTGCTGGCTTTTGTCGGGCTGACGGGCAAAGGCGACATGGTGGCCAAGAATCTCCCCTACGGCGATCAACGCCTCCTAGAGGTGGCGCGCGCGCTGGGCAGCCGCCCCAAGCTGCTCCTGCTCGACGAACCGGCGGCCGGTATGAACCCACGTGAAACTGACGCCATGATGGCCCTGATTCACCGTCTGCGCGACGAACTCGGCATCACCATCTTGCTCATCGAACACGACATGAAAGTCGTTATGTCTATCTCAGACCGTGTGAGCGTGCTCGACTACGGCAAGAAGATTGCTGAGGGACGCCCCGACGAAGTGCGCAATGACCCACGCGTCGTCGAGGCTTATCTGGGCGCCGGTGTGCTGGCGGGTCACAACGCGTAAACAAAGGAGCTTGCACCCATGTTGGTGCTCGACCAGATTCACACCTACTACGACCGTATCCACGCCTTGAAGGGCGTCTCCTTGACGGTGGAGCGGGGCGAGATTGTCACCCTCATCGGCTCCAACGGCGCGGGCAAAACCACAACGCTGCGCACGATCAGCGGGCTACTCAAGCCGCGCGCGGGCAACATTCTGCTGGAAGGCGCCCCGATCGACGAACTCCCCGCGCACGAGATCACGCGGCTGGGCATCTCACAATCTCCTGAAGGACGCCGCATCTTTGCCCGGCTGACGGTGGAAGAAAATCTAGAAATGGGCGCCTTTGCGCGCAGCGACAAGGCCGGCATTCGCCAGGATATGGCGCGCGTGCTCGAACTCTTCCCGCGACTGCGCGAACGGCTGCATCAACGCGGGGGCACGCTCTCCGGCGGCGAACAGCAGATGCTGGCGATGGGACGTGCGCTCATGAGTCGCCCGCGCCTATTGCTGCTCGACGAACCTTCGATGGGGCTGGCGCCGCTGTTGGTGGAGCAGATTTTTCAGATCATCCGCAATATCAACGAACAGGGCGTGACCATCCTACTCGTGGAACAAAACGCCCACGTTGCGCTCTCGATTGCGCATCGCGCCTACGTCATGGAAACCGGCGCCATCGTGCTCGCAGGGCCGGCCGCCGATGTGCTGGCCAGCCCTCAAGTGCGTGAAGCCTATCTAGGCGGATAACTATCTGGGCGGATAACAAGGAGACCCGTCATGCCGCGACCGCTGCTCGACTCACCTTATCTCTATGGTTTCCACGACCCCGGCGGCGAGCAGATCATGGCAGACGCCGGGCGCCGCGGTTGGATTCTCTTCACCGAGGCCATCGGCAGCGATCCCAATGATGGCAGCGGACGCGACTACCGCCCCTGGAGCGACCAGGACTTTGGCGTGATCTGCCGCATCAACAACGGCTACGGCAGCGTCGGCACGATCCCCCCCCCTGACCGTTACCCAGATTTTGCGCGCCGCGTCGCCAATTTTGTTGCCGCCAGCCCCGGCTGTCGCATCTGGATTATCGGCAACGAAATGAATCACAGCCAGGAGTGGCCGGATGTCAGTGCTGCCAGTTCCCTGCGCGCAGCCGTTGTCGCTGCTGAGACGACTCTGGCGGCCACCCTTGCCCAAGACCCGACCGGACACGGCAGCGCCAGCCGCTTCAGTGCACTGGCCCCCGCTCCAGTCAGCGTTGCCGCCGCCGGACGCCAGCCGATCCTACCGGCGGACTATGTGCGCTGCTTTCAATTGTGCCGGGCGGCGATCCGAGCCTTGCCAGGTCACGCCGACGATCTGGTCGTTGTCGGGGCAGTGGCGCCGTGGAACGCCGAGACAACTTATCCCGGCAACTCGACCGGCAACTGGATTCGCTACTTTACCGACATTCTCGAGGGTTTGGGCGCTAACGGCTGCGATGGCATCGCGCTGCACACCTACACACATGGCAGCGACCCGGCGCTGATCACCAGTACGGCAACGATGAATCCGCCCTTCGAGGCCTACTATTTCAACTTCCTGGCCTATCGCAATTTCATGACCGCCATCCCTGCCGCACACCGCAACCTGCCCGTCTTCATCACCGAGACCGATCAGGATGTGCCGTGGCTGAATGCCAACAACGGCTGGGTGCAGGCAGCCTACGCCGAAATCAACAACTGGAATCAGCAGCCTGGTGCACAGCAGATTCGTTGCCTGCTGCTCTATCGCTGGTCGCGTGCCGACCAATGGTACATCGAAGGCAAATACGGCGTGATCGACGACTTCCGCTCAGCGCTGACGTTCGGCTATCGCTGGAAGGAGCCGCCGCCCAAGCCCGCCAAGTATCAGGTTGGCGACGTCGTGCGCACGCTTGAGGCGGTCAACTTGCGCGCTGCGCCGGGCGGCCAGATCATCGGCGTCATACCGGCGGGCGTCCAGGCGACAATCCGTAGCACGCCCTATGTGATGACCGGCGGGCTGCCCTTTTGGGCGGTGCGTGTGCTCTTTGCAGGTCAGGTGCACAATGGTTGGCTGGCGCAATATACGCTCGACGGCGTCTCATTACTAATGCGTGAAACCTTTGGCACGCTACGTCCGGCGGCGTACAAGGCAGGCGACAACGTGCGCACACTGGAGGTTGTCAACTTCCGCAGCCAGCCGGCGGGCGCCGTGGTGGGGGTGCTGCCACGTGCGACGACGCTCACCATCACCGACCCGATCTTCGTGATGGCGGCGGGCGTGCCCTTCTGGGCGGTGCGCGGCGTCGTCAACGGCGCTTTCACCGATGGTTGGGTGGCGCAATACACGCAGACCGGCATCGTGCTGCTCGAATCGTTCCAGCCGGTGACGGCCGCTGCGGCGCCGGTAGCACCCTCCGCCGCCGTCAGCGGTGCATTTGCCTTGGGTGACGAGGTGCGCATCCGCACTGCGGCCAGGTTGCGCCGTTCGCCGGGTGTCACAAACAAACCCGCCAACGACACACTGGCGATAGTCCCCCCGGACACCGTGATGACTATCTCTGGCGGCCCCACGCGCGCCGACGCCATGACCTGGTGGCGGCTGGTGGGGACGCTGCCCAAGCTTGGCCGTGCGGAAGGCTGGATGGCGGAGAAGTTGCCCGATGGCGAACGCCTGTTAGAGCTGATGGCGCCTGCGCCGCCCGCCATCGATTTGCCGGGCTATACTTTCACCGCCGGCGACCGTTTCCGCACGACGACGCTAGTGCGGATGCGCCGCACGCCAGGCGTCTTCGGCAAAGATGAATCCGACATCGTGGCCGACATTGCGCCGGGCATCGAAGGCGCCATCATCACTGGTCCGGCCGCGGCGGACGGCCTGACGTGGTGGCAGGTCGAGATTCGCGCTGGCGATGGGCGACGCTTCGCCGGCTGGATGGCCCAGGCCGCCAGCGACGGCGAAGTCCTGCTGCAAAAGCTTACCACCCCAACGCTGCCGCCCGGTTTCCACGTAGGCGATCTGGTGCAGACGACCGATTTCGTCAATGTGCGCCGCGCGCCTGGCACGGTCAACAAGCCTGCCGACGACGTGCAGGGCGCTCTGCGCCCACGCACCACCGTAGTATTGCTCGATGGGCCACAGACTGCTGATGGACTGACCTGGTGGCGCGGCGGCGCAATTGTTACGCCGCCAGGGGTGGAGGTGCGCGGTTGGATGGCGCAGACTGTGCCGGGCTTGGGCGACCTGCTTGCTCCACCCGCCAAATTGCCAGGCACGGCAATTCCCGACCCGGTGAACAGCGTCTATCTGCACCCGCCCTTTGCTGGTCGTCATCCCATCGGCCAGCTATGGGGCGAAAATTCGTCCTTCTACGCTCGCTTCAACTACGATGGCGTACCGCTGTTGGGGCACAACGGCGTCGACTTTTCCACGCCTGAAGGCACGCCCCTCTTTGCTGTCGATGACGGTGCGGTGCGGCAAGTGGGGTTTGACCCGGAAGGCTTCGGCAACTACATTCTGCTGACGCACGCCTGGGGTGAGTCACTCTACGCCCACCTTGCCGCCGTCGATGTTGCGCCCGAACAGCCGGTCGTGCGCGGACAGGGCATCGGTCGTTCTGGCAACACCGGGGGCAGCAGTGGCCCACACCTGCACTTCGCCATCCGCATCAATCCCTACCAACGCAATGACGGCTGGGGGGGCTTCAGCGACCCGCTACCCGCTCTGCCGCCAGGCGCTTATGTGCTGCCCGACTACATCCTTGACCCTGCCCCCGCACAGGCTGCTGTGGCTGTGTCCGCGTCCGAAGCACCGGCGACGTCTGCGCGCCTGGCGCCATCCGCCATGGGGGAAGACAGCGCGCGACCGTAAAAAATGAGTCATCCCAAAGTTTGGGATGACTCAAGTCAAAAGGAGCGCCGTCTACGAGCGATTTGCTTATTCGGGCACGGTCGGCAGGTCGTTGTCCAGTTCGGGGAAGCCGGCGACAGGCTCCGTCCACAGCTTGCCGTCGAGATAGTCCTGCAGGTTTTCCGGCGTCACCACCACGGAGGGGGTGAGGATGATCTGCGGCACTTCCTCGCCGTTGAAGATTTTCTCCATCGTGTCGATCACGGTGACGCCCATGCGCACCGGGTCGACGCCGAGCGTGGCGCTGAATTTGCCTTCCTTGAGCAGGTCGAGCGTGGGCTGGTTGCCGTCAATGCCGACCGCAAAGAAATCCTGATTGATCACCAAACCTAACTGCTCGGCAGCCAGCGCGGCGCCGATCGCCATTTCGTCGCTGTTGCCGTAGAAGACGTCGATGTCTGGATTTGCCTGCAGCGCGATGGTTGCGACTTCCGACCCCTTGGTGCGCAGCCATTCCGCCGTCTGCTCGCCGACAACCTCAACATTCGGGCAGTTCTTTGCCAAACCCGCCTTGAAGCCGCCGGTGCGGCGATGCGAGAAGATGCTGTCGATGCCAAGCAGGATGAAGACCTTGCCCGTGGTCTCGGCAGGTGTGCTGTTGTATTTCTTGGCGATCAACTCGCAGGTGTACGCCGCCAACTTTTCAGCGCCGCCCCACTGGTCATAGCCGATGTAGGCGTTGACTTCACCCTCGGAGAAGGGGGTGATGAAGTTGTGCGCCAGGATCGGAATGCCTTTCTCGTTGGCGGCTTTGACGGCAGTGATCGCTGAGTCGGTGCCGATGGGGTTAATGCTGATCGCTTCAACGCCTTTTTCGAGCAGCTGTTGCACGGTGGTCACAAATGCCTGGAAATCGCCTTCGCTGGCTGGCGCCTGGACATCGATCGTCCAGCCTAGCTCCTGGCTGCGCGCGGTTGCGCCATCGACCATCGCCACGTGGAAGGGACTGGTCAACGCTGGCGGCACAAACCCGACGTAGCGACCGCCCGCGGCTGGAGCCTCGCTGACCGCTTCGGTGGCGGCGGCTGGCGCCTCGGCAGCGGGCGCTGCCGCCGGCACGGTGCAGCCGGTCACCACCAACGCCAGGATGAGCAGAATGCTGAAGAGTGACAAGAACCGTTTGCGTTGCATAATCATCTCCTTGATTGAACAGAACCGGTTTATCGACAGAGAGGCAATCCTCTCTCTGTTTCGGCAACTCAAGTGCGTGGTCGGTTGAAGCGCAGCCACTTGACATCGCCGCGACGGATCACATCGAGCGCCACCGCCAGCACGATGATGGCGCCGATCACGATCTCCTTGGCGTTGGAGGGTACGCTCATGTAGACCAGCCCCGCCTCGACCACACGGATGATGAAGACGCCGATCAGCGTGCCCCAGATGCCGCCGATGCCGCCCGATAGCGCCGTACCGCCGATCACCACCGCCGCCACCGAGATCAGCGTCATGTTGGTGCCGTTTTGATACGCGCCCGACTGCAATCGCCCCATCACCAGGATGCCGCCGACTGCCGCCAGCAGACCGCTGATGCCGTAGATGAAGACCTTCGTGCGATCGACATTGATGCCGGACAGGCGCGTCGCCGTCTCGTTGCCGCCGATAGCGTAGGTATAGCGGCCAAACTTGGTGTGTTTCAGCACGATCCAAAGCAGGAAATAGATAATGAGCACAATGACAAACGGCATCGGCACACGCAAGCCAAAGATGTCGATGGTGCTGGTGATGAAGTTCAGGAAGGGTCCCTTCTGGATGTTGATGCCCGCGCCGCGCGTCCACACCAGCGACACGCCAAGCAACATACTGCGAAAGCCCAGGGTGACGATCAGCGGGTTCATGTTCATGCCGGTGATGATCAAGCCCTGAAACATGCCGATCGCCAGTCCGGCGGTGAGCGCCACCAGGACTGCCTGCCAGTCGCTGATGCCAAAGGCAATCTGACCGCCGGCCACGTTGGTGCCTGCAATCAGGATAGCGGCGGTGACGCCGGCAAAGGAGACCATCGCCTCCACCGACAGGTCGATGCCGCCCGTGAGGATGACAAAGGTCTGGCCTGCGGCCACCACGCCGATGGCGGCCGCCTCTAGCCCTAGCAACATCAGGCTGGTGGGCGAGCGAAACGGCGGTGAGAGCACCCACAAAATGCCGATCAAGAGCATCAACACCAGCAAGGGGCCGGTTGCTGCCAGCGCACGGCGTAACACCTGGAAGGTCTCGCTGCGTTCACCAGGTGGGGAGATCGTTGTTTCGCTCATGCCACACTTGCCTCGAAAAGTTTCGACCGTTCGATTTCCGCCGCTGCCATGCCGGTCGCCAGCTCCATGATGCGTTCCTGGTTGGCTTCATCCCGATTGAGGAAACCGGCGACGCGCCCCTCGTGGATGACCATGATGCGGTCGCTCATGCCCAGCACTTCGGGCAGTTCGGAGCTAATCATCAAAATGGCGACGCCGCGCTTTGCCAGGTCATTCATCAGGCGATAAATCTCCACTTTGGCGCCGACATCGATGCCACGCGTTGGTTCATCAAAAATCAGCACCTTGGGGTTGGTCGCCATCCACTTTGCTAGCACAATCTTTTGTTGATTCCCACCAGAAAGATTCATCACCTGTTGCTGCTGGCTTGGCGTCTTGATCGCCAGGCTCTCGATGTAATTGCCCGCGATGGCCTGCTCCTGGCGGGCATTGGTGAACAGTCCGCGTGTCAGGCGACCAAGCGCCGCCAGCGTCACGTTGTCGCGCACCGACATCAACAGCACCAGCCCTTGCGTTTTGCGATCTTCGGTCAACAGCGCAATGCCGTGGCGGGCGGCGTCGCGTGGACTGCGAATACGCACCTCTCTGCCCTCCACAAAGATGCGCCCGCCGTCGATCGGGTCGGCGCCGAAGATGGCGCGCACCAGTTCCGTGCGGCCGGCGCCAACCAGCCCGGCGATGCCCAAAATTTCGCCAGCGTAGGCGCTGAAGCTGATGTCGTGCAGCTTCCCAGCCTGCTGCAACCCTTCGACGCGCAACATCTCCTTGCCGCGCGGCGCGACCTCTTTGGGAAACTGCTCCGCCAGATCGCGCCCCACCATCAGCTGAATCAATCGATCTACGGTCAGGTCTGCGGCTGGCTGCGTCGTGATGCGCCTGCCATCGCGCAGCACAGTGGTGCGGTCGGCAATGGCAAAGGTCTCCTCCAGGTGGTGGCTGATGTAGATGATCGCCACGCCCTCCGCTTTCAACTCGGCGATGATCGCAAAGAGATCGTCGATCTCACGCACGCTGAGCGATGAGGTCGGCTCATCCATGATGATCAGGTCAGCTTTGTGGTGCAGCGCTTTGGCCACCTCAACCATCTGTTGACGCCCCACGCCCAACGAGTTGACCGGTGCGCGCGGGTCGATATCGAGATGCAGCTTTGCCAGTAACCGCCGCGCCTCTTGATGCATTCCTTGCCAGTCAAGTAGACCGCCGCGCGACCATTCACTGCCGAGGAAGATATTCTCGGTGACAGAGAGATAGGGAACCTGGTTTAGTTCCTGATAGATGGTGACGATGCCGGCATCCTGCGCCTGGCGCGGCGTGCGGAAGTGCACGGGCGCGCCCTTGAAGATGACTTCACCGGCATCCGCCTGGTAGACGCCGGACAGAATCTTCATCAACGTGGATTTGCCCGCGCCATTTTCGCCGACCAGCGCATGCACCTCGCCGCGTTGTACATCAAAATCGACCGCTTTGAGCGCCTGCACGCCAGGGAAGGTTTTAACGATGCCGCGCATCTGCAGCAAGCCTGCGTTGGCTACGCGCAGGGGCGCTCCACCCACCTCGCTCAGATTCCTGGTTTGCATAGGTCTATTTTAGTGGCTAGTGAAACAAGGGAAAAACGGCGTTGACAATCATGCCGAAGCGTCGTACAATTTTCTTAAAACGTTTTAATCATAGTGATTCTATCATACCTCCGATCGGGCTGTCAATTGTTTGTTTAGCTCTGTTCGTGGCGAGCCGACTGGATGCCTTGCCAAGGCGAAGGGGGAATCACCTGGAGGCATCGCCGGGGAAGCATAACAGCGATAATATCGCCACTACCCAATGTCAAAGTGCTCATGGAACGCAGCCATCCAGTAACGATCGTTGATGTAGCAGAGCGCGCTGGTGTGTCGCCAGGCACAGTGTCGAATGTGCTGACGGGGAAGCGTCCGGTAGCGGAGTCAACGCGCCAGCGCGTGCAGCGCGCCGTGGAAGAACTTGGCTATCAGCCAAACTTGCTGGCGCGCAGCCTGGTCAACCGCAGCAGCAACACACTGGGAGTCGTCGCCTACGGGCTGGAGTATTACGGCCCTTCGCGCACGCTGGTCGGCATTGAACGGCAGGCGGCGGAACTCGGCTACTCGCTGTTACTCGATCTGCTGCATCGCCCCGACGACCAGGATGTGGACGCCGTGCTTGCCGAGCTGACGGCGCGCCGCGTCGATGGCATCATTTGGGCTGTGCACGAGGTCGGCGACAATCACGCCTGGATCGACGAAACGCGGCTGCATAGCCTCCCGCCGATGATTTTCCTCACGATGGAGCAGCGCCCCGGCGCCGCCATCGTCGCCACTGATAACCGCGCTGGCGCACGCCTGGCCACACAGCATCTGATCGACGCGGGACGCCGCACCGTTGGCATTCTCACCGGGCCAACCAGTTGGTGGGAGGTGCGGGAGCGGCTAGCAGGTTGGCGTAACGCGCTGGAGGCTGCCGGTCTGGAAGCATCGCCTGCGCTGATTGCCGAAGCCGACTGGACGGCGGCGGCAGGCGAAGCGGCGCTCAAAGCGCTGCTGGTGCGTCGCCCGGATATCGATGCAATCTTTGCCTGCAACGACCAAATGGCGTTAGGCGCCCTGCACTGCTGTCTTGCCGCCGGGCGGCGCGTACCACATGATATCGCCATCGTCGGTTTCGACAATACGCCGGAATCTGCCTTCTTTTGGCCCGCGCTTACAACGGTGCGCCAGCATCTGGCCGAGCTAGGACGTCTGGCTGTCAATGAATTGCACCGCCAGATCGAGGCGCAGCAGCAAGGCGCCACCCTGACGCCAGCCAGGCATCTACTCCATCCGGAGTTGATTGTGCGCGCGAGTTCGGGGGGCGCCGGGTAGCCGCCAGAGCCGAAGCATAGCTCTGAGCCTACTTCCCTTGCAGTTGCCGCCAAAGCCGCACAGGTAGATAACAGAGCAACCCGACCAGAGCGCCGGCAATGCGCTCTGGTGTGACCTCGATCACCACGGCGGCCCCATCGTTGAGCGTCACGTTGTTAGCGACAATGACTCCGGCGTGGCAGGCGTGCATCTCCACGGCGCGCGCCGCGATGACGGCGCTTTGGTGGCCGGTGACAGTTGCGCGCTGACGAGCTACACTGACCACACCTTCGCCATTCACAAAGCTGATGTCGCGCGCGGCTACCACAACGCCGCAGCCGCCATTGCGCAGCGCAAAGTCACGACCGGCAACGACCCCAGCGCAGCCACCGTTGGTGAGTTGAAAATCCTCGCCGGCAACAAAGACGACGCCGCCGCCATCGTTCATGGTCATATCGTGGTTGACGATGGCAACCAAAGCCATGCCATCATCCAGCTGTAGATCGCCAGCGACATTGACAACCGCCGCCACCTGGCCAACCCGGTGTTGGGCTGGCGAGTCAAGCGCTGCGGCAGCTGGCGAAATTGCCTGGTGAGTTGTCCCATTATGTTGTGCAGTCATCATCCCTCCTCCTAATTCGCATCTATCGCAACGCACAGCCTCTATTTTGCACGCTTGATGTTGC
>CZCA01000559.1_pt1 | contig 24462 bp, 22 predicted proteins | sample 591981 | NCBI WGS metagenome assembly CZCA01 (sample SAMEA3556810, study PRJEB10932) | anaerobic digester metagenome
GCTTTCGTTCCTGTTGACCCATGTATGCCTCATTGATGAAGAGATTGACCAGTCCTCGTGTTCGATAACTTGCGTGAAGCTCGGAGAATCCTCGTTCTGCCAGTTTGGTCCATACATGGTCTGGGTCTTCAAATGCCTTTCTTGCCATCTGAATTTGCTTTCTCTCGTTGGGTCCGCCTGCAAACAACTCCAGAATCCTGGTTAATGTTACCAAGTTTCGCTGAGGATCCTTGGCTAAAAGAGATAAGGCATAGTCTATAGCTTGAGAAGCTACGTATTTCTTCATCAGGTCGTATGTGTTCAATATGGGCCCTCCTTTCAAGTCCCTATAGTTTACTCTACTTTTCTGATTTCGCGCCTCAATTTTCTTATAATCCTCTTTTCCAGCCTGGATATATAAGATTGAGAGATTCCCAGTAAGTCTGCAACCTCTTTTTGCGTTTTTTCTTTTCCGTCGCCAAGTCCGAACCGGAGCTCCACTATTCTCTTTTCCCTCGTGGACAACCTCTGCATAGCATCATCCAATAATGATTTATCTACCTGCTCCTCTATGCATCTGTACACAATATCGCTGTCAGTGCCCATGACATCAGACAGGAGTAGTTCATTACCGTCCCAATCTACATTGAGGGGCTCGTCAAAGGATACTTCAGATCTAACCTTGTTGCTTCTGCGCAGGTACATGAGGATTTCATTTTCTATGCAGCGGGATGCATATGTAGCCAGCTTTATTCTTTTTGACGGATCAAACGTATTGACAGCCTTGATCAGGCCGATAGTTCCAATGGATATAAGGTCTTCCACGCCTATCCCAGTATTCTCAAATTTCCTTGCAATATACACTACAAGTCTCAGATTTCTCTCGATCAGCTCACCTTTTACTTGTGTATCTCCCATTTCCAAGCGGGTTAAGAGCTCGCTTTCCTCACTGGTTGAAAGGGGTGGAGGCAAGACCTCTCCCCCATTACCCACATAAAGAATGTGACGGCTACGAATGAGGCCGGAATTAATTGCCCATAGCACACTCTTTAGCCTTAGAGAGAGGAGTCGATTCATAAAAGGGAGACCTATTTCCATCCCAGTCTCCTCCTAGGCAGTATTGAGAGATCATGTGTACCTGTGATTAGGAAGCCTCCGCCAAAACATCGGGATGAAGGAGCGCAGCAAATGCGCGTCCTTTGGAAAACTTGCTTACGTGTATTCCAACGACTACATTCTTCGCACGGAAGTTTCGAGTTCCGTCTGAGATAAGGATTTCATCGGCTCTGAATCCCGGGAGGAGACCCTTCCCCTCGCCTATTGAGACAAAGGGGATTATTCGGAACCTGGCAAGCCACGTCGAATTTGCCAGAAGTTCTGAGATGAGCCCCAGGTCACCTGCGTCGAAAGCCATGAACGCCCGCCTGACTTCCTCGGGAAGAAACTTTACTGCTGTGTTGTATTCCAGGAGAATCACAGGGGATCCTGTAAGGGGATCCTTGAGTCTGTTTCCTGTATCAATCAAAGCGTTCACTTGAAACCAAATATCACCAAAGTGAATTTCTATCGGCACATATAAAAGCCATTCTCGAAATCTCCGACGGACGTAGCCCCATCCGATTTCCGTAGTTATTAGGACAGTTCCCAAGAGGCCGAAAAGTGTAGGTATGAGCCTGCGCCCTGTGAGGTAAGCGGTAGATGAGGCGCCTCCGAATGCCAAGATACTAATCCCCAGAACATGACCGGAGACCAAGATAAACTTGGATAAGGGCAAAGGCCCGAAGGATATTCTGACTGCAGGCAGTATTGAAAGGATTGCCAGTGGGATTGCAGCATATGCACGAAGATATCCAAAGAGCAGCGATATTATGATGACTGCGTCTATGAGTCCGGCTGTAATTGATGCAACAAGTAGCTTGGCATGTTTTACTCTACAGCCGAGAATCTCTCCGGTTGCCCACAGGGTGAGCCAATGCATAGCAAGAGTCATCACAGAGGCACTCATGACAGTCTTATAAGGCATGGGATTCACCCCCGAACGCTGCCGATCATAGACAAGACGATACGCTTTCATCTCCTTATTAAGTATACAATCTTCTTGCCGTGAATTATGTCAGAATTAAAGGCAAAATGACGAAGGCGTCGTACAATTTAACGTTTCTGCCCTCGTCCTCGTCTAAGGAAGGCAGGTATGTCCAGATCTTCACTGCCTGCAAAATCGCTGATTTCTACAGCTTCCAGCCCCACTCTTTCCCTGGCCTTTGCTTCAAAACCCGTGGCAATAACGGTTATCTTGATTTCATCGGTAAGGTTCTCGTCGATCATCGCGCCGAATATGATATTTGCGTCAGCGTCGGCGGCTTTTGCGATAAGCTCTGCAGCTTCATTCACCTCAAAGAGGCCTAAATTGCTGCTTCCTGTAATATTCATGAGCACACCTTTGGCGCCGTTAATAGTTGTCTCAAGAAGCGGGCTTTCTATTGCAGCTTTTGCTGCTTTCTGAGCACGGCCTTCACCTGAGGCTGTACCGATACCCATTAGAGCGGAACCCGCGTCGCACATGATCGTTCTTACGTCTGCAAAATCAACATTTATCAAGCCGGGCACTGTAATTAGGTCGGAGATGCCTTGGACTCCATGACGCAGCACATCATCTGCCAACTGGAAAGCATCAAGAATTGAGGTGGCAGGCTCACTGACTTGCAGGAGTCTGTCATTGGGTATGACAATAAGCGCGTCTACCTTGCTTTTTAAGTTCTCGACGCCTGCGACTGCCTGAGCCATGCGTTTTTTGCCTTCAAAGGTAAATGGTTTCGTCACTACGCCTACAGTAAGAGAGCCCAGTTCTTTTGCGATAGAAGCCACGACAGGTGCTCCTCCTGTACCTGTTCCGCCGCCCATCCCTGCGGTGATAAACACCATGTCCGCTCCTTCTAAGGCGCGCCGAATGATATCATAACTCTCTTGTGCCGCCTGTTCTCCAATCTGCGGGTTTGAACCTGCGCCAAGGCCTTTTGTGAGTTTTTCACCAACCTGGATTTTTACACTGGCGTCGGATATCGCCAGTGCCTGCGCGTCAGTATTAACTGCCAGAAACTCAACACCTGATAACCCTGACGTTATCATCCGGTTTATTGCATTGGAACCTCCTCCTCCGACCCCTATCACCTTAATGCTTGTGAACTGCTCCATTTCAAGTTCCAGGTTGAACACGTATGATCCCTCCTGCGGTAACCGCCAAATTCAGTTTAGAAGAAGTCTTTTAAGAACTCATCGAACCATCCTCGAACATTTAAAAGAACCCTCTTGAACGCAGAGGGCTCAGCTTCCCTTGCGACCAGGAATCGGAAATCCCCTGCCACATGCCGTGTAATTCCTAAAGCCACTTGCGATAGGTTACGAGGCTCAATTCCTTTTGGCACACTAACCGGCTGGGATTTGCCAATTTGCGCCGGTAAATCAAGAATCTCACCGGCCAGTTCGAGAGTGCCAGGGGCATGCGAGCCTGCCCCCGCAAAAACTACACCACACGGTACGAGCCCGCTCGTCCGGACTTCACGGGTTTCTGTTTCGATAAGCTCAATAATTTCCCGCAATCTTGCGTCTATTATGTCTTTTATGAATTCATCTGCGTCTTCATCGTTCTCGCCGACGGAGGCGCTTCTATGCTTTATTTTCTCCGCTTCCTCAAACGGGACCTTCATGCCTATGGCTATATCATTTGTGAGGTGCATACCTCCTATTGGTATACATAGGAATTGGATTGGAGTTCCCTCATAGAATGTTACGACTTGGGTTATCTGTCCACCGATGTCAATCAGCATTACTCCCCTATGAGTTTGCTCATCTGTGAGAATTGCATCTGCAACGGCTACAGGCTCGAGAATGCGTCCTTCAATAGATAATCCTGCTCGTTCCACACTTTCTGTAATGTTTTCAAGGATTGCCACGTGTCCCGTAATAACCCTGGCAGCGACCTCCAATCTGATACCGGTCATCCCTCGAGGGTCTTGTATACCGCCTAATCCGTCAACTATGTATTCATGGGGCAAGACTGATATAACCTCGCGATCAGGCGGAATAGCAAGAACTTTCGCTGCGTCAAGCGCTTGTTTCACGTCAAGGGCAGTTACTCGCCAGTCGTCTCCTGTGGTCGCTGTCATACCACGACTTGCAGCGCATGATACGCGAATAACCGGAACTCCCACAAATACACTGTGTATGTTAACACCTGCCATGCGTGTTGCACGTTTATTTGCAACTTCGATCGCAGAGGCGACTGAATCAATATCAACAATTAATCCACGGCGAAGCCCCTGACACGGTTCTTCGCCGACGCCTAGAATATCAATTCCGCCATCTGCGTTTACTCTGGCTATGATTTCTACTATTCGGGTAGTGCCGATATCCAAGCCGGTAATAATACTGTTGTCAGACATAGATTACCTCCTGCATCTACTACACAGAGAATTCAACGCATTTTGGATGACTCCTCTTCACTTGAGAGTCTTCCTGAACCACTTATCAAGAATATATCTTCGGATGATGCCTACATTTGTAAAAATCCTGATACTAAACGCCACAGTTGCGCCTAGGACGAGGTCAACACCGAGTTTATCCCCTACCATAGTCAGGACTGTGGCCAGCGCTGTGTTTACCAGAAATCCGGATATGAAAACAGTCTTATCAAACGTTCCCTGCAACCCTGCTCGAATACCGCCGAATACGCAATCCAGCGCTGCCAGAATACCGATAGCAATATACTGTGAGTATTCTATAGGAAAACGTAAAGGTGTAAGTAGGGCTATTATAATACCAACAACGAGTCCGATAGCAGGCAGCATCATTTCTGTGCTCCCTCCAAAGCCGGCTTGGCGTATTGAAAATACAAACCACCTTTATAACCCGGAACGTGAACGGCAGCTGATTTCTGAACTTTTGCCTCGATCCCCCATGCTCTAAGAGTATCCAGTATTCCGTCTCTCATATGCAACGCGCTGTCCAGAGCGTCAATGTTGCCAATTGCATGTATCTCGTAGGGTGGTCCAATACGGACATTGTTGACGGAAATCACAGGGCCGGAACACCTGATTTCAGAAGTTGCAACCATCCTCTGGCCGTTTACGGATACAGCTTCTGCCCCTGCTGCAAACAATTCATTGACTACTTGAAGGATATCATTATCATGAACAAGGAAAAGTTCCGGGCTTTCTCCTGGCCCGGCTTGGCGTTTGCTGTCATTTAGTGTGACAATTACGCCTGGGCCTTCAACAGCTGCCAGTCCCGCCACCATTCTTGTTCTTGCAAGTTCAACCCGAACGGTTTCAGCGGCCTTTTCCCCTTCTACAACTTTGGATACTTGCTCTCTGAGGACTTCAACTTCCTTTTCCAGGATCAATCTTTCTGCGTCAGATCTTCTTAGCATGTCGCTCAAGTCTTCCAAGCGTCTTGACGGTATCTGACTTTTCCCGATGTATTCCTGTGTTCTGACTTGTCCTACCAGCAATATGCCAAGGATAACGCACACTCCTGCGACATATAACTCAAAGGCCCGAGCTCTTTTCACCTCTTACCCCCCAAGCTGGAACCTCAACTCCCCTGTAAATTATACTATAGCTTGGGAATTTGTCACTAGTGGCGGTCTTTTACTACGGGCGTTTTTGGAAACCTGACGTCAATGTAAGCTGCATGCCGGTTTTCCTTATCCAGCTTGTGTAAGAGTGAATTCAAGACATCGAGGCGTGTAAGGTACTCATTTCGGGTTCCTAAACCCAGCGCTACCCAGGTGCCGGATTGTAGGTAGATTGAAATGCCGGTGGTGTCAGAGAAGTTGATCTCTGAGACTTCTCTTACGACATCCAGCGGAAGGACACTTGTGACCAGGAGCGCATAATCAAGTTCCTTGTGATCAATTCGCTTTCCGACCAGTACTTGTTGTGGCCTGATACCGGTGATCAGAGGAGGGTCTTCTTCTTTATAGGATTCAGCAATTCCAATGGCAAAGCCGGATGCATCCACAAGGACATAGTAGCCGGAATATGGCATGATCGCAATTGCGGCTCTCTCTGTCACATCTAATACCAGTGTAGAAGGAAGCCTGCGTTTTATGAGAACCTTGTCCACCCTTGGATTGGTCTCAATCCTTTTGGCTAGCGCAACCAGATCTACATCGAAAATGTTTGTATTTTTGACGTAATTCGCAACAGTCCTTAGTTCTTCAGGCGCAAGGGTTGTACATCCTAAGATATCTATGTGATCTACGAGAAAGAATGAGGATTTGAGAAATCCAAAACATGCGCCGGCCAAAAACAGCAGAATTAGGGCAATGGGAATCAGTTTGGATGGAGATCTTTCCTCTTCTTCAGACAAGTAGTCTTCGTTCACGGCTTTACTCCTATTATCCTGCCTGGCGCTTTTTTGCTCCGTTTATTCGTTCAATTGAAGCGCCTAAGAGGCTTAATTTTCCCGGAAGATCCTCATATCCCCGATCAATGTGTTCTATGCCGCCGAGTTCAGTTGTGCCTTCAGCAGCCAACGCTGCAAGGATTAGCGCAGCGCCTCCCCGAAGATCCGGTGCTTCCAACGTAGTGCCGTGCAAAGCAGGTACCCCGGTTATCACAGCCAATTTCCCGTCCACCGTTACCTTGGCGCCCATCTTTGTCAGTTCTTCAGTATACTTAAACCGTAATGGGAAAACACCTTCAATTATTTCAGATGTGCCTTCCGCTAAACTCATGGCAGCAACGAACTGGGGCTGCACATCTGTGGGAAACCCCGGGTACGGTAAGGTGCGAATATTAGTGGCCTGCAACCGTTTTTGCCAGGGCCTCTTGGCAATCACATAATTATCCCCTTCTATGATTTCAACCCCTGTTTCCCGGAGCTTGGCAATGAGAGCTTGTTGGTGTTCGGGAATGGTATTCTCAATGCAGGCTTCGCCTCCTACTACTGCTATTGCAGTCATGAATGTCGCTGCTTCTATACGATCAGGAATTACTGTATAGTCAGTTGCGTGGAGCTCTCTTACGCCTTCTATTTTAATCGTGTCTGTGCCTGCTCCCTTTATGTTCGCGCCTAAACGATTGAGGAAGTTCTGTTCATCTATTATTTCAGGTTCTCGCGCTGCGTTTCGAAGAATAGTTGTACCTTCAGCCAGACAGGCTGCGGTCATTATGTTTTCCGTTGCGCCTACGCTAGGGATATCCAGGAGGATTTCCGCACCTCTCAATGTAGATGCCTGGGCTGATACATAACCATATTCTTCTCTAATCTCAGCGCCCAGCGCTGAAAATCCCTTCAGATGCAAGTCGATTGGGCGAGGCCCTATGTTGCACCCTCCGGGTTGCCTTGTCTTCACATAGCCGAACCGCGCCAAAAGCGGTCCCATGACTTGTATCGATGCACGCATTCTTATTACCAGTTCCTCAGAGGGTTCCAGCTTGCTTACGCCTGATGGATCAATGACAATACTGCCGTCCTTGTGAAAATCCACTGTTGCTCCCAGGCCTTTTAAGACACCTGCCATGGTATTCACATCTGCGATCTGTGGAATACCCATGAGTTTGCACGGTCCGCCGGCCAAGAGTGACGCAGCCATTATTTTTAAGGCCGCATTTTTCGCGCCTCCGACTTTGACCAATCCATAGAGAGGTCTCGGGCCGGTAATCTTTAATTTCACAGCGGAGTCACCCCCACATATTTACCCTCCAAGGATTCTTACCTCGGGTTCTAGCATCACTTGGAACTTGGAGTAGACTACCTCTTGCACGTGTTTCATGAGAGAAATCACATCTTCAGCGGTGGCGCCTCCCTTGTTCACTATGAAATTCGCATGAAGGCGAGAGACCTCAGCGCCGCCTACACAGGTTCCCTTGAGTCCGGCTGCATCTATGAACCTGCCTGCTCCTTCACCGGTAGGATTCTTAAACGCGCACCCGGCGCTGGGTAAGTTCAAAGGTTGACCATGAGCGCGTTTTTGAAAATATTCTTCCATGCGATTACGGACTCTTTCAGGGTCATCTTGTTTCAAGGCGAAATCCACTTCCACAAGGATTAAAGGTTCCGTAAGGATGCGGGTGGTTTTTGTTCCCGGTTCAAGGTTTTCACGGTCCAAGCTTATTTGGCGTCCGTCGTAGGTAATGGCTCTTACTGTGTCAACAAATTCAGCCATGAACCCGCCAAAGGCTGCTGCGTTCATTGCTACCGCCCCGCCTACGGTCCCCGGTATGCCACTTGCAAATTCCAGGCCTGAAAGTCCTCTGAGTGCAGCATTCTTACACACCGACGGTAATAGCGCGCCTGCTCCACACCGTAGGATACCGTCATCTCCACGACTGATATGGGAGAGGGTATTGGCGATTTTTATTACGACTCCCCGTATTCCTTCATCTTTCACCAGAAGGTTGGTGCCCGCGCCTATAATATGGAAAGGCGCTTGCATGTCAGATAGGACCTTAATGAGAGCCAAAAGGTCTTTGATGTCCTGAGGCACAACTAAGACATCGGCAGGACCTCCAATTCGAAACGAAGTATGGCGGGACATAGGTTCATCAGCATATACCGGTCCGCGCACCTTGTCTTTCAGCTGCAATGCCAGGGTCATTCCGTCCACTCATCCCTCATCCTTTGCACAAGTTCTCTTGCTACAGAGTCTATGTTGCCTGCGCCCATAGTCACGACTATGTCACCGCGTTCCACAAGGCCGATTAACTCCCGGGCAATCTCATCTATGTTTCTGATGAAGATTGTCCGAGGGTTACTATGTTTCTTGATTTCCTCTGCAAGTCCTTCCGCGGTTACGCCAGGTATTGGCTGTTCACCTGTGCCCCGGTGATATATGTCAGTTATTACCACAAGATCAGCGCAAGAAAAGGCTTTTACAAATCTATCAAAAAGCAACTGGGTCCTGGTAAATCTCTGGGGCTGAAATACTACCACGAGTCGTCTGTTACGGGTTTCCTTAAGAGCGGATATTGTCGCCTCAATTTCCGCCGGGTGGTGAGCATAGTCGTCCAACACCAGGATGTCTTGGACTTCACCTATGAATTCCAGACGCCTTCTCGCTCCTGTAAATCTTCCTAAACTGTCCTTGATTGTATGGAACGGAATACCAAGTTCAAGCCCTACTGCAATAGAGGCTAAGGCATTGCATATATTATGCTTCCCGGGCACTACAAGTTCCACGCTTCCCAAAGGAGTTTCTTTGAAAGTTACTTGGAATTTACAACCTGCATTTTTTACCACAGGGTCATGGGCCAATAGATCACCGTTTTCCACGCCAAACAGAAGCCGTCTGCATCGCAAGTGTCTTTCAAGTGCCATGACTCTTGGATCATCAGCAAACAGGACTGCCAGATCACGGTCATCTATACCACTTAGAAACGTCGCAAAGGCACGATCAATGGATTCCGAGGTCTTGTAATAATCAAGGTGATCATCGTCAATATTGGTTACCACTGCGATCCTGGGTTTAATCTTGAGGAAAGATCCGTAGGCTTCGTCTGCTTCAACCACTATGACTTCGCCTTGGCCGCATCTACCCCCCATAGGCACTTCTTGCGCTTCTTCACCAAGGATAATCGTGGGATCCAAGCCTGCCTCGATCATTACAAGTCCTATCATAGATGACGTAGTGGTCTTGCCGTGAGTGCCTGTGACTGCAATTCCGAATTTGGCCTCTACGAGTTCTCCCAGTATTTCAGCGCGGGTCAGCACCGGTATTCCTCTTAGGTTGGCTGTCGCAACTTCTATGTTGTCCGGAGGGACTGCGGCACTGACTACTGCAATACTTGCGCCTGATACATTAGATGCGTCATGCCCTACGTGAACGCCGGCTCCGAGTTGCCGAAGGTATTGAAGTCGCGGGGATGGCAGGATATCGCTCCCGCTTACGGAGCAACCCATTTCCAGGAGGACTTTAGCTATCGAACTCATTCCGTGTCCTCCAATGCCGATGAAGTGTATTTTGCCTTTCAACTTTGTAAAATCAATTTCTCCCAAACTGCACCCTACTTTCCGAGGACCTAGACAAGGCAGCGTAGATCCGTGCATATTAATCCTATGCTGCTTTAGGCTTTCGTGCTACTTTCGTAAATCCGAGACCGTCAGGCATGTCCCTTTGCCAAGGAAACGACAATATCCACTAAGTCATCAGTAGCCCCAGGCCGACCCAGCTTGAGGGATTCTCTTGCCATCTGTTTGCGTCGATTTTCGTCATCCATGATTTGACGGATGGCTTGGAGTAGGCATTCCGGGGTTAGATCCTTCTCGTGAATCACCAGGGCTGCGCCGGCCTTCTCAAGCGCTGCTGCGTTCATCTCCTGATGCCCCTCAGCTGAACCTGGAAAGGGAATAAGGATTGACGGCAAACCGCGCCCGGTTATTTCTGCAATTGATATAGCGCCCGCCCTGCCTACTACAAGGTCAGAGCAAGCCATGGCATGGTCCATACGATAAATATAGTCTTTTACTGTGAGACGTCGTGTTCTCAGTGCCTCAGCGCAATTGGTTTCCAATTCCTTTGTGACCCAATGGTGATCATGCCTGCCTGTTTGATATATTACCTGAATATCTTTGGATTTCATTATTTTCGGCAGTACCTTGACCATTACCTTATTGATGGCTCTGGCGCCTTGACTGCCGCCGAATACCAAAAGGGTAAGCAGTCCAGGGTCAAGTTGAAACGCAGCTAACCCTTGAGCCTTCGTTGTTTCCAGTATTTGACGTCTTATCGGGTTTCCGGTCAGGCGTGTTTTTTCGCGTTTAGGAAAATACTTGACAGACTCCGGGTATGTTAATGCCACCACATCGGCAATACGTGAAAGAATTCGCGTGGTGTATCCGGGCAAGGCATTCTGTTCATGGATTAGAGTTGGTATGCCCAAGAGCCAAGCTGCGAGCACAACAGGCCCTGACACATAGCCTCCTGTTCCTACCACGACCTCAGGTTGGAGTTTCTTCATTATTGCCCTGGCTTGAAAGACTCCTTTGGCTGCACGATAAAAGGTTGTGAGCGTATCTGGGGACAACTTACGCTGAAATCCCACAACGTCTATAAGGAGCAGCTCGAAACCTTCTTTCGGCACAACATCAACTTCCAATCCCTTTTTTGTGCCGACAAATGTGACCTTGGCATCGGGTATCCTCTCGATGAGGGCTTTTGCTATTGTTATTCCGGGATATATATGTCCTCCGGTGCCTCCTCCGGCAATTACGACGTTCACTTATCTCACCTCAAAGTTGAGTGCTTGGAGATATTGAGAAGCACTCCTATGGCAGCCAATGTCGTTACAAGGGACGACCCGCCGGAACTGATAAGGGGCAATGTTATGCCTGTGATGGGGAGAGCTCCGGAAACGACCCCGATATTGACTACTGCTTGAAACACTATCATTGTCGTTATACCAACTGCAAGCAGCTTTCCAAAGGCATCAGGCGTGGCTATGGATATACGTAGGCCACGCCAGGCAAAAAGGAAGTACAATATAAGTACTAAGGCAGCCCCCACAAAACCCAGTTCCTCTCCGATAATAGCAAAAATAAAGTCTGTGTGCTGCATGGGGAGATAAAGAAATTTCTGCCTGCTCCTTCCCAGCCCAACGCCGAATAACCCACCGGAACCCAATGCGAGAAGGGACTGAATTATGTGAAAACCCGATCCTAACGGATCTTCCCACGGATCAAGAAACGCCAAGAAACGTCTGGCTCTATAAGGAGCTGCAATAGCCATGGCGCAAAGCCCTGGAATTCCTAAGGCAGCTAAAGACAAAAGGTGGATAATACTGGCCCCGGCAGCAAATAACATAATAAGTGAAACCGCCACAATGGTGCCGGCAGTGCCGAAATCCGGTTCCAACACTATCAGGCCGAACACTATCGCCAGGATAATCAAAGGCGCCAGTAGCCCACGGGAGAACTGATGCATCCTTCCGATCCGGTCTGACAGAAAACTCGCCATGAAGAGAACTATCGATATCTTTGCGATCTCAGAAGGTTGAAATGGAATAGGACCTATGTCAATCCATCTCCTTGAGCCCCGGATTGCGACACCAAGCCCGGGAACGAGAACAGCAACGAGCAAGAGGATTGTTATGATGAGAGCAGGCCAGGCCAATTTCTTCCAGACAGTGTAGTCAATTTGCATCGTGATTGTCATTGCCAGAATGCCCAGTCCTGCCCATGCCAATTGACGCTTGAGGAAGTAGTAGGTGTCGTTAAAGATTGATCGTGCACTTACGGAGCTGGCGCTGAAAACCATGACTACTCCTATGCTCAACAAGGCAAGGGTAATCAAGAAGATTACTATGTCCGGTGAATAATCCGCACGTGGCTTTCTTTTACGGCTCATCATATCTACCCTCCCTCTTGACTCCCGCCTCCGGTTTTCAGTCTTATTTATGCCGTATAGTGCTCTGTTAATTCACAAGAGCCAGGAATCCAAGCACCGAAAAAACCAGTCCGAGGATCCAAAATCGCGTCACTATTTTCGGCTCTTTCCATCCTGACAACTCAAAATGATGGTGAATAGGGCTCATCTTAAAAACCCTCTTGCCACCGGTAAGCTTGAAATAGGTGACCTGGATGACCACAGACAATGCCTCAAGGACAAAAACCCCGCCTATGATAATCAGAAGGAATTCTGTCTTTGTGAGAATCGCTAAACCACCCAAGGCTGCTCCAAGAGCAAGAGAGCCGGTATCTCCCATTATCACCTCTGCAGGATGGCAATTAAACCAGGAGAAGCCTACACAAGCGCCTGCAAGAGCGGAAGCGAAAACAGCGAGGTCATGTCTTTCCAGAAAGGCGGCAATTATGCTGTATGTGACACAGGCTAAAGCTGTTGTTCCTGCAGCAAGTCCGTCGAGACCGTCAGCTAGGTTCACTGCATTGGATATGGCTAACATAATGAAAATCACAAACAACGGATACCCAACTATTCCAAAATCCAATCGAAGAGAGGTAAACGGAACAGCGACAACGGTTCCGAGTTCCGGCGCAGTGGCTACATAGATCCCTAGAAGCGCTGCTAACAGGGCCTGTAAGGCAAGTTTGTGCCTTGCGCGTAACCCAAGGGGCCTGCGGAGAGCAACTATGATAAAGTCGTCAGCGAGTCCTATTGCTCCAAATCCCAGGGTGAGAAATAGTGCCCATGACACGTCCAAGGTTCGAGGCGCCAAGATAAGAGTGGACAAGGCGGCGCCAAGGAGGATCATTACCCCGCCCATTGTTGGCGTGCCGGCCTTTTTAAGGTGGGTGGAAGGCCCATCCTGCCGTATAGACTGTCCAAACTTCAGAGCCTTGAGGAGTTTGATAGATGTAGGTCCGATTACCATTACTATTGCGAAAGCCAGTAGAGCTGAGTATGCTTCATGAGACATGGGGTCCGCCTCCAATGCTTTCCAAGAGAGTCTTGGAAATCTCCTCCATCTCCATTGATCTGGAACCTTTGACAAGGATTACGTCACCCGGGCTCACAAGCTTCCTTAGGGTGTCTATTGCCTGACTCTTTTCATTAAACGCAAAGACCGTATCCCGATTCATGCCTAGGCGAACAGCCTCCTGCCCTGTAAGACGAGCCAAATCTCCTACGGTGATGAGAACATCTACAGAACGTTCTATGACCGCTTTACCTATGTTTCGATGGGCAGTCTCAGCGATGTGGCCCAGTTCCAGCATGTCTCCTAAGACTGCGATTGCCCTCCTTTTTGTGCCTCGAATATCCTCAAGGACGTGTAAGGCTGCATTCACAGATGAAGGACTTGCATTGTAAGTGTCATCAATCAGAGTAAATCCGGAGGGAGCTTCTTGAATGTCCATGCGCTGAAAAGTCAATTCGAGATTGGCAAGCCCTTCGGTGATAGCACGTGTATCAAGGCCTGATACAAGCGCAACAGCAGCTGCCGCCAATGCGTTGTAGACATTGTGGATGCCTGGGACAGGAACATGCACCGGGAAAGAGCGTCTTCCATACTCGACAGTGAATTGAGTCCCGTCCTTCCCGAGATTCACCATGTCTTTTCCCCTGGCTTCATTTGAGTCTTCGAGCCCGAAAAGAACTGCGCGGCCTTGTACCATATCTTTCATTTTGGCGGTATGGGGACAATCACCGTTTAGCACGGCAACGCCGTCTTCTCCGAGAACCTCAATGAGTTCAGACTTGGCCTTTGCTATGTTATCCAAAGAGCCCAGAAGCTCTATATGGCTTTCTCCGACGTTTGTGATGACCCCCATGTCCGGCCGGACAATCTCAGAAAGTTCGCGGATCTCTCCCGGAGCTCTCATGGCAAGTTCGACGATACATGCTTCGTGGTATTTTTCGAGCCCGAGCAAAGTAAGGGCAACCCCGATTTCATTGTTAAAGTTTTGATAAGTCCTGGTGGTCTCCATGCGCCGGGCAAAGATAGAGTAGATCATATCTTTTGTTGAGGTCTTGCCTGTACTCCCTGTTACGGCAACAACAAGAGCTCCGAAGCGGCTCCTGTTGTAGTGGGCAAGCCTTTGTAAGGCTTTCAGGGTATCATCCACTCGAATCACCCACACTCCGCAAGGGAGATCTGAGGTTCTGATTGCGCGGGAGGCCACTATGCCGCGGGCTCCTTTCAGAGCTGCCGCATGCGCGAAATCGTGTCCGTCAAAGTTGGGCCCTGTCAGGGCAAAGAAAATCTCTCCGTCCTTGACTTCCCGTGAGTCAATGGAAACTCCCAGGAATGTTTCGTGTTTTCCTGAGATCTCCGCGTCCCCTAAAGTTGCGCGAAGAAGTTCATCCAGTGTAAATTCAGGCATTCTGCATACGCTCCCTCAAAAGAGTCCTTGCCATCTCTCTGTCGTCAAAATGGATGGTTCTATCACGGAATATCTGGTATGTCTCATGTCCTTTGCCTGCGATGACCAGGACATCACCTTCTTGCGCCGAGAAGATTGCTCTTTCTATGGCACAAGTCCTGTCCGGAATAATGTCATATCCCAAGCTTGGCAATCCTCCATAAAGGATGCCTTCTTCGATTTCTTTGCAGATATCATAGGGTTCTTCAGTCCTAGGATTGTCTGACGTGACTATCACGCGGTCCGCTAAGGTTGCCGCAATCTTTCCCATCACAGGCCTTTTGGATTTGTCCCTGTCTCCTCCGCAACCGAACACCACGGTCAGAGAGCCTGATCCTAGGCGTCTGGCTTCTCTTAGGACGTTTTCGAGGCTATCAGGCGTATGCGCATAATCAATCACAACAGTAAAAGGTTGGCCTTCATCTATTGATTCAAATCTGCCTGGCACTCCTTTAAGGGATCGAAGACCCCTGCATATTGTATCAGGATCCAGTCCTTGCGCAAGCCCACACGCTATTGCAGCAAGGGCGTTGTAAACATTGAAGATGCCCTTGAGATTGAAGGAAACAGGAAAACTTCCTTGGGGGGTGCAGGCCACGAAAGAAGTATCCCTCCCATAAAGCCTGAGTTCTCTCGCGGTTATGCGCGCCAGATTGTCAGAGATTCCGTAAGTTGCGACTTGTGTACGGGTTTTCGATAAGATGAAGTCAGAGTTGGGATCATCCACATTGATAATGGATAGTCTGGTTTTCCCACTGTTCCCATTGTTGTCTCTACCTGCCCCAAGGGTCTCAAAGAAAGATGCCTTTGTAGCAAGATAACTACTGAATGAACCGTGAAAATCCAGGTGATCATGGCCGATATTGGTGAACACTCCTACATCGAAGTCAATTCCCCTTGTTCTGTGAAGAGCGATGGCGTGGGATGAAACCTCCATCGCTATCGCCTTTTCTCCGGATGCCAGCATTTTTGCAAGGAATTCTTGGATGTCCAAGGATTCAGGTGTAGTGTGTCTGGTGGGAATTGACAGGTTTTCTGAAACGCAGCCCAGAGTCCCTATGATTCCGCAGGACATTCCTGCTTCATCCAGCACGCTCTTGATTAAGTGAGTGGTGGTGGTCTTGCCCTTGGTGCCTGTTACTCCCACACAAAACATTGATTCTGACGGGTCATTGTAGAACGCTTTGGCAAGGTCACCTAAAGCCTTTCGCGAATCCCTGACTCTCACGACGCTGAGGGTATCCGGAATGTTTTCTAAGTCTCTGTCTACAACAACAGCTACTGCGCCTTTTGAAGCCGCGTCAAGAACATAATCATGACCGTCATGGTGTTCTCCGCGTATGCATACAAACAAATACCCGGGGTTGGTTTTGCGGGAATCATAAGTGATTCCCTGAATCTCCACGTCAGTGTTTCCACTGCAACTCAATGGACTCATTCCGGAATTCAAAAGAAGGCTTTCAAGATTTCTCACTCACGTGCCCCACCTATCTCATGTTCGCTGGAGCATCTCGGCTCCGCTACCGATCAATGTAGTTATTACCATTATTTCGCCTGTGATTGTCTAATATGACAAATATTAGACAATTTATCTGTAACCCGCACTACTGGTTATGTGAAAGAGGCTCAAACCTGACTTGGATGATTGCTCCGCGCTTAACAGACGTCCCATGTTGAGGCTGGGAGCTCTTGGCCACCCCGGTGCCTTCAGCTTCCATACGAAGGCCTAAATCCGATAGGATAACTGCAACATCTTTCATGGTCTTACCTATGACATTGGGGACTATAACATCACCCTCTACATTATAGGATTCAGGTTGATCCAAGTAAAGGATGACAGTAGTGCCTCTTTTGACCTTAGCCTCAGGGGCAGGTGTTTGATGAACGACTCTGATCCCTTGACCTTTTGTTGAGACGTCAAGGCCGAATTGAGCTACAAGGAGTCTTCCTGCATCATCAGGGTTGTGGCCGATAAGGTTCGGTACAATCACTTGTTGACTTTCCTGGCTCGGTTCCTCTGTCTGTGGGGGCATACTCGGCGGAATCTCCATGTACCTGAGAACATCCTTTAGTATTGCTTGGAATGTAGGCGCTGCCACAACTCCACCGTAACTTATACCCACATCCGGCTCATCCCAGATTACGATGATTGCTATCTTCGGGTCTTCAACCGGAGCAAATCCTAAGAAAGAAGCTATTCGCTTATCAGAGTATCTACCCGCTTCAGGCTTCTCTGCGGTTCCTGTTTTGCCTGCCACACGGTAGCCGGGCACCTTAGCTCTGAATCCGGATCCGTTGACAACTACCGACTCGAGTATCAGAGAAAGCTCTTTTGATGTCTCCTTGCTAATAACCTGTCTTATGGGGTCTTTTTGGAATTCCTTTACGACAAACCCGTCAGGATCAACTATCTTCGAAACAAGCTGTGGACGCATGAGAGTGCCGCCGTTTGCAATTGTGCAAAGGGCGGATAATAACTGAATGGGAGTTACCGAAATGCCTTGCCCGAATGAGATATTAGCCAGCTCTACGGGACCGACATTTTTGGGGCGTTGGAGAAGGCCTGTGGCTTCACCGGGATAGTCAATTCCCAGAGAGCTTCCAAATCCGAATGCCTGAATATACTCATAGAAGCGTTCCTGCCCAAGCCTATTGCCTAAGGTTGCGAATACTACGTTACATGAATTCTCCGTGGCCTCCACAAATGTTTGGCTGCCGTGCCCTCCTGCAAGCCAACATCTTACTTGCCTGTCACCCACTTTTATGAATCCTGGATCGAAGAAGGTGTCATCCGGCCTTACAACACGTTCTTCCAGGGAGGCAGAGGCTGTAACGATTTTGAAGGTCGATCCCGGCTCATACGTATCTGAAACTATCGGGTTTCTGCGCAAGGAGTCAGGTTCCTCGAAATAGCGGTTAGGATTGTAGGCAGGTCTTGAAGCCATAGCTAACACAGCCCCGGTTTTGGGGTCCATGGCAAGAATCATTCCGCGCTTCGCTTTAAGCTCTGCCATCCCTTTATCCAGCTCACGCTCGACGATGTACTGGATTACCTCGTCTATGGTAAGATATAGGTCATTGCCGTCTACAGGTGGTATGAACTCGGTGACTCCACCTGGGATCTCTTTCCCTGTGGCATCTCGTTCCGACCTCACTTGCCCCCTGGTTCCTCGAAGAAAGGAGTCATACCAGACTTCGATTCCCTCAAGCCCCTGATTGTCGATTCCGACTATGCCCAGGACATGGGCGGCAAGTGTATCTTTTGGATAGAATCTCTGGCCACGCTCTGCAAACCCAATCCCTTTCAGGTTGAGTTTTCGAAGAACTGCTGCTTTTTCAGGATCCACCCTGCGGTCTATCCATAATCTCTGGGAATTGCATACACTGCATCGGCGCTGACACTTACCGCAAGTTCCCTGCCTTTGGCATCTCGGATAGTCCCTCTGCGGGCGTCCACAGGAACCGGATAAAGTCGTTGATCAAGTGCCAGCTTACGATAGTGCTCATTTTTTGCCACTTGCACCCAGAAAAGTCTTCCCATGAGAAAAAGAGTGGCGACTGCCCACATAAGAAAAAGCGAGCCTACCCGCTTTTTCATGGTAATGCTCGAGTGGTTAGACACAGGCTGTTCCCTACCTTAAGAATCTATTTCGGTCTGACTCTTGGATGGTCGTTTCTGGGAATATCGTAGAACCATCTGGCCACAAAGGGTGAAATAAGACCTATGAGGATATCTTCAGTTCGAGCTGAGATGTGTGCTACCAGGCCTTGTGACTTCTTAGGTACCGGTCTGTCTGAGTAATTGGCTAAATCCGGGCGATTGCTCACAGATGCTACCATAATAAATTCAGTTTTCTTAGGTTTTGTCATACTAAGACATGCCACGGCCTCCTTCTCAATCCTGGCAAGGGAGCTCAACTGTGCTATGGACAGATTAAGCCGATCATATTCTGTCTGAGTGGCTGCAAGCATGCGTTCAAGCGTTTGCAATTGATAGCCTGCATCAATTACTTGAGCTCGCAGCACCAGACTACCAATGAGAAGTCCGGTCATGAGCATAGCCAAAAGCATTCGCTTACCGAGGCCGGCGCCTTTTCTTTGTGTTTTCCCGGCCTCTCTGGGTTTTGCCGGGGTCTTTTTGATTCTTTCTTTTGGTTTTGGTAAAGACCTAGCCGTCGCTGGTACCATCTGTATTCCCCCCCCGATTCCCTTAGAACTTTTCTGCTGCTCTAAGCTTTGCACTCCGGGACCTGGGATTTGCAATAACTTCTTCCCTACACGGGACAATAGGCTTCCTAGTCAAAATTCGAAGACTTCCATGGTTCCTTGGGTCGGACATTTCCAGGAACGTCGTTTTTACAATCCGGTCTTCCAAGGAGTGGTAGGAGATGACTATCAGTCTCCCCCCGGCGCTGAGGATTTTCATAGCTTGCTCCAAACCTTCATGCAAGTTGTCCAGCTCATGATTGACTGCAATCCTGAGAGCTTGAAACGTTCGACGTGCAGGATGGGGGCCGGACCTTCTGGCTCTTGCCGGTATGGCCGCTTTGATAATTTCCACAAGTTCACCGGTTGTGGTAATTGGCGCCTTATCTCGTTTCTCTACTATGAAGTTGGCTATGCGTGCTGCCCAGCGCTCTTCGCCATAAGTTCTAAGTATATCGGTGATTTCTTTGACTGATAAAGTGTTTACAAGGTCTTCGGCAGACAGTCCGGCCCCTTGGTTCATCCTCATATCAAGGGGTCCGTCTTCCATGTAGGAGAAACCTCTTTCAGCCTCGTCCAATTGGTAGCTGGAAACCCCGAGATCGAATAAGATTCCGTCAACTTGTGGAATCCTGAGATTTTCCACAATATCCTGTAAATCGCTGAAGTTTCCATGAACGAAAGTGACTGTATCACGGAAGCATTTCAACCTTTGCTTCGCAGCTGATATTGCGTCCTGGTCTCTGTCTATCCCTATGACTTGGGCGTCATCGCAGACGAATTCCAGTAGTCGATGAGCATGTCCTCCGCTTCCCAACGTGCAGTCAATGTAGACTCCACCGGGCTTCGGGTGCATTAACCAGACTACTTCGTCTGTCATCACCGCTGTATGATAGTCTGTCTGAGGATTTGCTTTCATGTCCCGCATCAGTCTGTCCTTTTGACTCATGAGTCTACACCGCCATGGGTCAATTTCTCCGCTATCTCCTCATAGGATTCCTCTGCTTCGCCCGAGTAACCCATCCATACATCCCGACTCCATATCTCGACTCTCGTCATTACGCCAATGACTATTGCATCTTTGGCAAGGTCGGCATACTCTCTGAGATAAGCCGGAATATTGATTCGCCCTTGTCTATCCAGTTCGCATTCGCATGCTCCGGAGAAAAATAATCTGCTATACGCTCTTGCGTCTCGCATCGTAAGGGGGAGTTTCGAGAACTCAGCAAGCTGTCTCTCCCATTCATTCCTTGGAAAGATGAACAGGCACTTGTCTAATCCTCTGGTAGCGAAAAAGCGGTCGCCCAGATCATCCCTGAATCTTGCAGGGATTGCCAGTCTACCCTTATCATCAATACTATGTTCATAGGTTCCGATGAACATGGGAGCTTGCAAATTCACCACTTCTCCCCACTTCACCCCACATTGGTAACAATTTTCTTCTATACTTATGTCCAAACTCCTTCTTTTGTATGGAAAATTTTTCGAAGTATTTAAGCGTTGAGGCTTAAGAGGCAATTTGCGCCCAAGATGTGGGAAAAGACGGTGACATATGCAAAAGGGACGGGCTCTATGAAATGCCCGTCCCTCGGAAGACTGATTCTTTTTGACGTAATCACGAGACTACTTCGTCGTCTATTCTAAACAGCCAGAGTTCGCTATGACCGTTCATATTTGATATGACAGCTATTTGACCTCTGATTGACCAGACGAATTCAGTTATCCCAGGCGCGCTTATGATTTGCTTTAACCTACCTCCGCTTGAAGGACATACTGCAAGACCTGCCGGGTTTGTCATCAGCCACCCGCCACAAGGCGAGATTTCCAGCAAATCTCCGGCTTTCTCAGCTAACACACGGTGCAAGCCGGTTGATCTGTCAAAGCAGTAGATGGTCCGGTCCATCACGTAGTAGATGAACATTCCATTAGGTGATGCCTGAATTGCGCTGATAGTTCCTGGTAGTGAAAACAGTTCATCTGCGGTATTATCCTCTGACAATGCCAGGACACTTGAGGTTTTCTTGCTCCCGGATTGTGTTTCACGTAATACGAAGAATTGATAGGACCTGGCAGGGCATTCGAGAGCAAACAGAGTCCCACTCTTACCGGAGTAGAGTGTTTTATGTGAGCCTGACTTTGGATCGAAGACGCCTATTTTGTGTCCTCCGCTACCTCGGGCGATATATCTGAGCAGGGTACTGTCAAGGTTCCATTCAATCTCAGAGATGGTCCACCCTGATCCTGCGCTTTCAGATTTCTCCTTCTTGTTGTCAACTCTTAATACGATTTTTCCTTTATTGAGGTATGCCAAGGCGCTTTCAGCTATCCCCGGTTCAGGATGTTCATCTTGTGGATTGTTTGAGACTTCACTGATATTGCCTGTCATCGCGTCAAGCTCCCTAAGCCCTTTTCCTGCCGAGGCGAAGAATACGCCGCTCCCGTCAGCTGCCCATGCCGGATTCTTAGAGCCTTTGGCGCCTGCGTTGAATCTTGCTATTTCTGTAAGCGGAACACCGTTGTCCACAGGGGCCAATGGAGGCCTTATGGGACAAGCGATGGCCGGTAGGTAGCATGTGGGTTGGTCTCCACATGTTCTGCTACAGGTTGCTGCCGAACCGCATGTAGGCACGCAGGTGTAATAACCTTTGCAAGTGGCGCTACATGTTGACATGCTTTGGTTACATGTTGCTGCGCAGGTCGGGGTAGGACTGCATGTTGTTCCGGTTGTAGCGTGTTCGGCGTCGCATCCGGACTCACATGTTGGCCGGCCTCCGCATGTCTCATGGCAGGTCGCGCCACAAGTTGCAGCACACGTTTCCGCACAAGTAGACCCGGATCCACACGTCGCGCTACATGTCGCTGCACAAGTGGGGCTGGTTCCGCATGTCGCAGCGCATGTCACGAGACACGTGGGCGCAATTGTGGGAACCGGACACATCCCGGATGTAGCCATAGGTTCCACGTTGTCGTTTTGTTCCCCTCGCGAGTCGCTCCCCGGAGTCTCATATTCACTTGATTCCATGCGCCAATTCGGATTCGCCAGGCGGTTATCCGCTAGTTCCGCCGAGTAAGCGAAAAGAGGTGAATCCAAGACTTCCTCGGTAGCCCTTGCCTTTGCTGCAGAAATCCAAAACCCTGTTACAAGCATGCATGAGAGCAGTAGTACTAAAGTCAGGAACCTCACTCTTGTTTTATTCATTTTGTTCTCCCTCCTTCCCTTCTTCAATTAGCCGGAACTCTAAACCGTAGATAGACTTGAGGGTCGAGTCAGGTATCGTGGAAGTTGTTCCCATGATTTCATCAGAGAAAAGCTTTGACGCCGCAAACACTAAGATCTTTCCTCGCCCGATTTGTTTTTCTGCAGCCACCGTCCTTTCCAGACTATCAGCGACTTCTGGATTACCGCCGGCTACTTGGTAAGTAAGGATATGCCGCTGGATTGGTTCTCCGTCAAGGCCGATGATAGACGCGATTCTGGGTTCCTTGACGGAAAGCCCGAAATTTCTTAAGAATTCATTAGCCAATCTGTCCGAGGATGTATTTCCGTGCATAACTAGGAGGTATCCACCGGATTCCAGGTATTGTCTTATCATATGATATTCACGATTTGAGAAGCGTTTGGCAATACTCACGAGCACAACGACGTCGCATTCCAGCGCCTTACGAAGGGATGCAACCCTGGGGCGGCCTCCTACCCGCTGAATCCAAGTATAGAATGTATGGTAGGCTTTGGATGAATCAAGGAATATTGTCTCCTCCGGCAGTAACATCAAGGTGTGGTCGCGTTCAAAAGCGACTTCCAAAGTATCGCTGCGAATCTTGGGGGGATGCCGATAAGTGGCAGAGGCAAGACTCTGCAAAGACCATATAGCAAGGAAGATACCTATGAGTGTTGCAAGGGCCATGGAAGGGGCAAGGGATGCGAAAACACTGCCGCCTCTGCGCATCAGGAGGAAGAGCCCGTATAGCAGGACAGCCGTAGTGCCTAGGAGAACTGCCGGTAACCAGGTCAGGTATGCGCTGCGATTGAGCCAACTGATCATACCTATGAGGAGTTCCCATTTGCCCGGGATGAACATAAAGAAATTGGACCACACTGTGCTGTCGGTAAATGCCACTACCCTTCCCTTTCCCGATGAAGCTGCCGCGGCTTGAATCAAGAGTCCGTATTGCTTATCCAGATCAGGACTGTCAGTGGCAAAGAAGGTCTCATGGCTATAGTCAAGATATAGACTCTTCACTCCATAACCTGTGATTACGCCGGAGGCAAATTGTACCCCGAATCCTCTCCGTACCAAAGAGTATCGTATGGCCTGGTGGTCTTCTCCCATATGGTGTGTTTTTCATCTATGAGGATTCTGCCTTGTTTCATGATTCCCGGATCTCGAAATCCAAAGGCAAACACTAAGAGAAACGCGATGGCACAGGCAAGGGCTTGAGGCGCCCATTGTCCGGACTGATGTTTACGTGTTTTGGAGGCTCTTTTTTGCTGTTTCGCCTTGGGCAAATCCTGTGTTGTTATCTTTGGAGCTGCGGCATCTTGCGTATTATGGGTATGCGCAAGTCCTTGCCAAGCCGGTATCAATGCCAGAGGCAAGAAGCTTCCTAACACCCATGCAGGCAACCAGAATATGTCATAGTTCCGGTATGAGATGATAATAAGCAGAAGAAACACGTATCGTGCCAGGAAAAATGCAGCCAGCATACTGAGAACTTGCCCCGTTTCTCGGATCATGTTGTTTAGGTTTCCGTTATGTGTCTTCCTTACGATGACTCTCATGGTGATCCATCCGACGAATACCATAGTCATGAGAAGCAAATTCAGTTTTTCCGAAGTGGTGGCTAAAATGAACTCATATCCAGGTGTGCGAATGAAGACACCATTTGCCGAAGGCGCAGCCTGTACCGCAAATACTCGTAGAAGCAGGCAAACGACAGGCTCCAAGAATGCTATGTGGTGATAACGGGACTCAAAGGCTACGAAAAACGGAAGCGTAAGCGCTTGCAGAGTCAAAACAATGCCTGCAATGACCAAGCCTATCGCAATTCTACGCAGACGATTTGTGAGCAGAGTCAAGACGAGGCCGAATGAAATAAAGCTATGCCACTTCTTCGTCAAACTGTTCCATTTGAATAGGAAGAAGCTGGTTTCTTAAGATGTTTTGATATAATCCGCCTATGCCTCGTTCCCCCCATAGTTCAGAAGAGAAGGACGGCGAGTGTGACCGATCTACTACAGCGGTCGCGCCTTGAAACCTTACCTTCTGAGGGGCAGAGAACGAAACAGGTATTTCAAGCAGGATGAATCCGGCTATCGTTGCTGCTATGAGGCTATATAAAATAGTCATTCCCAGCGCGGTCCCGCGAGTTACCAGCTTGCTTGTGGCGCGCCAAGCCAGAATGACAGAGGTCATTACACAGGCCACAAAGGCGAGATGAGGCAGTCGGCCCGGAGGT
>CZCA01002020.1_pt1 | contig 24458 bp, 22 predicted proteins | sample 591981 | NCBI WGS metagenome assembly CZCA01 (sample SAMEA3556810, study PRJEB10932) | anaerobic digester metagenome
TTTGAGATTTGCCGTCTATAGTGCTACTCTCAGAATAGGAGATTTGCAGTTTCTGAAGACAGGGTGTCAATAATCCTGAGGATATTCACGATCGTAAGAGATGAGATACCTGCGTCATACCGTCACAGGATCTTTCCGAGTTTTGAAGTTCAGGCATTTGTCTCAGATTGAAAGAAGGTAGATACTAGTGTCAGGTATATATGCGCTCCTTGGTACAGCTTTTGTTGCTGCTCTCGCCCATGCTGTCTTGCCAGATCACTGGCTGCCATATGTTTTGTCTGCAAAGGCAAGAGGCATGTCTATACATAACGCAGCTATAATGACCTTTGCCGGAGCTATTGCACATTTAGTCTCCACTGTGATCGTGGGGCTACTCTTTACCTTGGCAGGAAGTGCAGTGGCTGCAAGCGTAAGCACAGGGCTTGAACGGATCGTCGGATTCGTCATTATCGGGCTTGGCGTGTATTACCTGTTCAAAGGATGGCTTAAGACACGTGAACGTAACCATGACCATGCAGAAGACCACCATCATGGCCACTGTCATTCCCATGTAACCATAGGCACTACATACGGTTTAGGCATCATCCTGGGAGCAAGGCCTTGCGCGGAAGCCATTCCGATTTTCCTTGCTGCCAGCACACGAGGAGTCTTTTCATCGCTGGCAGCAATCGGAGTCTGGGTCCTTGCGACCATGCTTGGGATGGTAGGTATCGTATGGCTCTCATTACGCGGCCTGGAAACAACCAGATTCGCATGGTTTGAGCGAAACAGTGAAATCATCGCAGGAATAGTCATCATCGCAGTGGGAATCATTGCCCTTTTCGAGTGAGAGGCAAAGCGCTACCACGCTGCAGCTATTCCGTCTTTTCGCGGTTCAGACCCGGCTATGAATACACCTGTATCAGGATCGCGCCAGATCATCTGGCCTCCACCGAACCCGGAAGGTTCCTCTACCGGTTCGATCTCGTGACCCATGCCGGATAAGCCCTGGATTACTTTAGAATCCACGCTCGACTCCACTTCAACCCGCCGGTCTTTCAAGACGCGGACGCGAGGTGCGTCAATGGCAGACTGCGGGTTCAACGCATAATCAATCAGGCCGAGAATCACCTGCACATGGCCTTGAGGCTGCATGTCTCCTCCCATAACCCCAAAGGCTGCAAGGGGGATGTTATCCTTAGTGATGAAACCCGGAATGATGGTGTGATAAGGTCTCTTGCCAGGGGCCAAGCAATTAGGATGCTCCGGATCAAGAGAGAACCCACAGCCCCGGTTATGCATAGCAATCCCAGTCCCGGGGATCACAATCCCTGAGCCGAAGCCCATGTAATTCGATTGAATGAACGAGACCATCATACCGTCAGCATCTGCTGTGCAAAGGTATACTGTGTCACTGTCAGACGGCTCTCTCTCAGTCTTAATGCGTTTGAGCCGCGCATCTTCTTCTGAAGCCGTAGAACCTTTGGTATCCCACAGGCTCTCAGGATGCCCTGGTTCAGGCCAATCCATAGCCTTTTGGGAATCAATCAGCTCAGCACGAGTGGCAAGGTAATCCTTGTTAAGCAACATGTCTGTAGGCACATTCGATCTCAAAGGATCAGCTACGAAAGTATAAGCATCGGCAAATGCCAGCTTGATTGCCTCAATCACCAGATGTAGCTCGTCTTTGGACACACGCCCGAAAGATGGGATATCAAAACCTTCAAGTATACCCAGGGCAATGAGTGCAACAATCCCTTGACCGTTGGGGGGGATCTCCCATATATCGAACCCCCGATAATTCAGGGAGATAGGCTCTACCCACCTGGCCTGATACCGGGCAAGATCTTCATATGTAATGTATCCTCCGGTAGCCTGGGAATAGCTGGCTATTCTTTCAGCCAATTCACCCCTGTAGAAAGCTTCCCCGTTTGACTCACCGATAAGCCTTAGGGTCTTTCCCTGCTCCGGGAAGCGGAACACTTCGCCGGGTAGCGGTGCTCTGCCTTGAGGGAGAAACGCGCGTCGAAATTCTTCAAACTCAGCAAAACGCTTCTCCGCTGCCTTCCAGTAGCCAGCAATAACAGGCGGTACAGGATGACCCATTTCAGCATATTCAACAGCCGGAGCAAGAAGGTCTGAAAGAGGCATTGTTCCAAATCTCTTGGCAAGCTCAGCCCACCCCGCTACAACTCCCGGCACAGTCACAGGAAGCCAGCCTGTAGGAGGGATCCGGCTGAGGCCTTGCAACGCAGGCTCGTCAATATCCAGCCCCATTGGAGCAGGGCCTGAAGCATTGAGGCCATGGAGCTTCTTCCCGTCCCACACCAGTGCAAAGGCATCGCCGCCCAGTCCATTGCTTGTAGGCTCAACAACAGTAAGGGCTGCAGCTGCAGCAATGGCCGCATCTACTGCATTCCCCCCTTGAAGGAGCATACGCATCCCTGCCTGGACAGCTAAAGGATGGCTTGTTGCCACCGCTCCCTGCAAGCCCATAACAGGACTACGGTAAGACGCATACATCCGACTATAATCAAATTGCTTTATCCTGCTGTAATCAAATTGCTTTATCCTGCTGTAATCAAATGGCTTCATTTATACCAGCATCCTTGAATCAAGATAGAAATGCGCAAAAACCCAAAACAGTATCTGCTACTTCAGCTAATACTGGGTTGCTGAAGTATATCTTTTCTTTTGCCGGCCCGAAAATCCTTCGTGTTAGTAGAGGAACCCGTATAAAAGAATCCTTCAAGCTTTCGACCGGTTGATCCGGCAACAAAAAGGGGCGCAGCTCCTGCCTGTGAATCCTTGAGTTAACTGAGCCTTCATTTGGCAGTCGCCCTTGCGCCCCTTAAACTGTGCTTTTGATCCTCAAGTGTTCATTTCTTGCTACTTGGGGTGATACATTCCGTGTTGCTGCATGTAGTTGAAGATACCTTCGCCGTGCTGCTGCTCCTCTTTTTGAATGTGCTGCAGCGCTTGACGAATATTGGGGTTTGCCGACTCAAAGATTGCCGTATCGTAAGTTCCTGACACGTACTTCTCGGTCATCAGCATATCATTACACAGCATAGCGTCACTTTGCATGGTCATGCCTGCACGGGCCTGGCCTCCCTGCTGCTGCCCTTGACCCATACCCTGTCCTCCTTGCTGACCCTGGCGCTGTGCTTGATACTGTCCCTGCTGCTGGCCTTGTCCTGCTTGCATAGTCATTTGCTGGCCTTGTCCTGCCTGCATAGTCATTTGCTGACCCTGTCCTTGCTGCATTGTCACCTGCTGTCCCTGGAGCAATTGATTGATTGTGTTATAGTGCTGCCTTTCGTGGGAAGCGTATTGATTGAATAGCTGTTTCAACTGGGGATCCTGTGCCTGCTGGGCATAGTTGCTGTACTTCTCGATACAAACCTTCTCATGGCTTAATTGATCCTGTAGCAAGAGCCGCTCCTTTTGGGTGAGTTGAAAACCCACTTGAACCACCTCCACTTCAAGTGTGGTTCACTTGGAGCCTGTTTATGCACACTGGAAAGAGGAGTTCAAGTCTCGAGGGACCTCGATGTTCTCTAGTGGTTGTATTCTGAAGCTACCTTCTCTAAAATCGTGACTGCCTCACACAACTCAATGGCAAGGGGGCTATCTTTCAAGCGTTGGCGGATAATACTTGAGAGACGCCGGTAATAGTCAAGCTGCTTCTCCTTTCCTCTTTTGAAACGTGCCCAGAGACTCTCTCCTGTCACCCGCAAATCACGAACAAGTGAATACACGTTATGTAAGGAGTCCGCAGCTTTAAGGGCTACGACAGGTTCTTCTGCCAAACCTGTATGCCGGATAGCTTCCTCTTTCCTGATCTCCCACTCACGAGGAATGCCATTTTCATCTGTCTTCTCTTCTGTAACTCCACGGACGATGGAAGCAACGCGTCCTCCGAATCTCTTTTCCAGTTCAACTTCACTAACTTCCGCATCTTCAAGCACATCGTGGAGTAAGGCGGCAATGACAATGTCTTCATCGTACCCATACTGTGCCAAAATGGCAGACACCGCAACCGGATGAGTAATGTATGGAATGCCTGATCCTTTTCTGAACTGACCTTCATGTGCGCGCAAAGCGTACTCCAGTGCCTCGAGGTAACGCTGACAATCGTAAGAACATCTTGACCTTAAACGATCCGGACTCATCGTGCGATCTCACTCCTCTCCTCCATCCGATACATCATTCATTCCCGTTCGCACAGTGTTCATATTATACCCTGTCACCGGGCAAGATGGTAATCAAAGCCAAGGATTCATAGAAGGATCGATACACGGTTCATCGTTATCACCCCTTAGAGGATTTGAAATCAGGGCAAAGAATACTCTAGTTAGCCTTGCACGACTCACCATGAAAAGGCTTCAGGTTTGAAGTCTGCAAGGCCTAGACCATTCATACAAGGAGGTTGTTTAAAATGCCAATCGTCCAGATAGAGCTGATAGAAGGTAGGACACTTGACCAGAAACGCGCCCTTGCTGAGAAGGTTACAAAAGCAATCGCTGAATCCCTGGATTGTCCTGAGTCCGCAGTCAGCATCATCATGAGGGAGCTGAAGCCTGACAACTTCGCCAAAGAAGGAAAGCTATGGTGTGACAAATAAGCCATAGTGAAAAGCGCTGACCCTCCCAAGGCTTTCCTCCGGAGGGTCAGCTTTAACAACCACCGGTTCCTAATTAATCTAAGTGGCTTTCCATAGTCCGTGCAGATCGCAGTATGCTCTTGCAACTATATCCTCAGCTTCGATATCAAATGCAGCCTCTGGGTCATCGCCTGGCTCTAGGAACTCGCGGTAAGCTTTATCGTCAGCTATTACCTGTATCCACTCAATGTGATGATCCGGATCCATCGGGTGCAGTACGCTTCCCACTACAACCTTTACACCGTTTTCGGTTGGTTCAACGACCGGCACGTGCTTCTCTACGGACGCATCTACAGTGTTTTCAGTCATCAGCTCCATAGGTTCACCACAGCACACCAGCTGACCTTTGCCCTCGTGAAGTACTTCAACGATGTTCCCGCAGATCATACACTTGTAAATCTCCAACCTCGTTGTCATAAAGCACCCTCCTGTCTCGGCATAATATCCTTTAGCGTTCCAGTCGGGATGATAGACTTACTTGTTCAGCTTCTTAAAGCACAGGAACCAATCCAGGCAGTAGTAGTCATCGCCTGCTTTCTCAACGCGTTCCTGCGCACTGCCGCATGTGCCGGGAGGAGGAATGATAACGTCGTCACCAGGGCGCCAGTTAGCAGGTGTCGCGACTCCGTGCTTATCAGAGGTCTGGAGGGCTATTAGCAGCCTCTTGATCTCATTCATATCTCGTCCGTTTGACATCGGATAGTAAAGGATCGCACGAATCTTAGACTCCGGGTCAATGATGAATACAGCTCTTACTGCTTGAGTGTCGCTTGCTCCGGGCTGTATCATTCCGAATTTCTTGGCGACGTCCATCTTCAGGTCTTCAATTACCGGGAACTTAACCTCGACGCCTTTCATGTCCTTCCATTCGATCTTCTCTTTGATAGTCCTGAGCCATGCTATGTGGCTGGTCAGACCGTCGATGGATAGACCGATCAATTCACAATTGAGCTCGCGGAAATCCTCTTGCATTGATGCGAATGTCATGAATTCAGTGGTGCATACAGGTGTGAAATCCGCAGGGTGGCTAAACAGAATCACCCATTTGCCTTTGTAATCTTCCGGGAAATTGATTGTACCCATAGTCGTCCTAGCCTTAAATGCCGGAGCTTCTTCACCTATTAGCGGAATACGATAAGCATTTTCTTCACACATTTTACCTGCCTCCTATTGCGTGTTTTTTATATGGATTGCCTGAACAGTCCGGGTCCCTATTCCCATGCACTGCCTTGGCTTATTGCCTAATCATCACATTCCCGACAGTACCCGTAAAACCGATGATCAATGTCGATAACCCGTCCGTCAACCCTATTCTTTATGGTAAGGCTAGCTTGCTCCAGTTCCTTGTCAACGTCAGGCCCAAGGTCACCCACACGTCCGCACTCTACACAAACAAAGTGTCCATGGGCAATAGGATTGCCGTCATACCTTGAAACGTTTTCCTTCATAGGAAGTTTCCGTACCAGACCCGATTCAACAAGTATCTGTAGCGTATCATACACAGTGTTAAGACTGAGGCTCGGAAACTCATCCTTTACGGCTTCATAGACCGTCTCAGCCTTTGGATGGGAAGTCGTCCCTCTCAACATCTCATATATGGCTATTCTCTGGGCAGTAGGCCTGATCCCGGCATCCCGCAGCATGTCGGAGATCTCTGCTCGAGATGGGCATGTATACTCGATGTTTCTTTCTTCCTTTACATTTAGTCTTTCAGTCATATCCAACCACTCGCTGTGTTTGTTTTAGTGATGTTCTTGGCGTGATAGAAGCATTACAAATTTTACAGCCATTACTTTTTAGTAATCATTACCTTGTAAGAATAGTATAGCCCGAGTCACTGAAGCTAACAACCTCAACAATCCTCCGTATCTGCCAGTAATCGCCGAGAGTTCACCCTAACACTGGGATTATCTTCCGATATCGCTGTATTTCATAGTATTTCGCAGGAATACAATTTTAGGCTGGGTCAAATCGTAAAACCAGATCTTTGATCTGAAAACGATTTGAGGCATGTGAAGGAACTGCGTGATGCGAGTGTATCTTCTGAGTTGGACGGAAACCCCATTTTATCAGGGTTGTTGCTGTTGAATCGGTGCAAGAACTCCGCCTTCTGCGAATCTGATCTCCCGACGCACCGGAACGACCTTAACCTCCGCTTCATAGAACTCACCGGGGCCGACCTGAATAATCCGCCTCGGATATTCTACAGAATACGCCTTTAGAGCAGCGCTGCTGAGATGCACAACCATCTCCCAATCGCCTGGTAGCACTTGGTCGAACCGGAAATGCGCCTTATAGGTCTTTTCATCACCTTTCGACACACGGATCACTTGTCTGTGCACCTCGTCATCGTTACGAAGCTCGATTACGGTTCCGTTCAAGATAGATGCATCCGTTTCTTGCCCATGGCCGAAGACAGCGTTTTCGCCTGTCATTGTCTGAGGAAGAGGCTCGATTTCTATGACACCGCTCACACGTGCCGCCGGAATCAACTCCAAGTTTTGTATTACCTTTTCTCCGGCTTTGATCCGGAAGCAAACAGGTGTAGCCGGCCTAACAATACGGCCAATTCCGATGTCAAACGGGTCTACCATCAAGCACCCGTCTCCGACAGGGACAACGGGAAACTCGTAACTGCCATCAAGCTCTGTACGAGTTACAAGGTCGTTCAAACGCACGAGTATACCGGCAATACCTTGACCTTCTTCATTCACAACACGTCCCGCCACCGAACCGACATTGTGTCGTCGGCTGACCGGAACAGAAACACCGAGAGAAACCTTATAGCCTGCTGTTACTTGGAATGAACTGGAACCGTCAGCTCTTAAGGCGTACCTCCCATCGATCTGGAAAAGGCCTTGCTCCTCACTTCCGTAGCCGATACTGCCCCTAAGGCTGTATGCCTTGGTGAGAAAGTCGTCAGCACTCAAAGTGAGATCAGCCAGCCACTTCTGCACTCGCTGCGACCACGTGAGCGCAAGGCCCGCTCGATCGTCGCGTTCCCCTTCCAAAGTCCGTTCGATATCGAGGGAAGCCCGGATCTGCCCGTTGGTGATTGGTAATCGGTAGTTAACCCTTAACTCACTCCACGCAAGCCTTGTATCCTCAATACGGTCGTTTTCCTCTCGGAGATCAAGTCTTGCTGAAATCCTACTCGTTTCCCTAAGCCAATGATTGTTCCACGAAATGCCTAGACGTCTATCCAGACGCTCTCCATAATCGGTATCAGTCTGGCTGTAGCTGATGTTCCAGTAGCCGCTTTGCAAGCTTGAACTTACTGCGGCGCCGAGTCTCTTCCGTTCCCGGAGTACATTACTACCAAGTCCGTCGGCAAATCCCCGGTATGAGTTCCACCTAAGTGTTAAGCGGTGGTTGTCCGTGATTTGCAGATCTTGACTGACTGCAACGAAGCGTTCCGCACCGGAGCCGAGATAACCTTTCTCATTCTGTCGAAAATCCACTCTTGTTGTGGATGGGCCCAATGAGAGCGTGCTGGCTATCCGAGCTGCATTCGGAAGTGATTCCTCGCCTGATGCCTCTGTATCAACACCCACCTCAATCTCGGTGGTCCATCGCTCTAAAGGTGTAACCTGCGCGGCGAGCGTCCAACGGCCTCCGGAAGAATCTGAACCGGCTGCATGCCGCAATGTCAATGACATCCTGTCGGAAGCCCGATATAATACGGAAGTACCGAAACGGTTACCATCTTTATGGAGCGCGTAAAATGCTTGTCCAATCCACTTTTCTCTCTCATAGCGCACTGTCAAGCCGTTGGCGTAAAAATGGCTTATGGTCAAGGGGCTCAGTGAAAAGTATTGAGTCCCCGCGTTGAGAGTGAGAGCATTACGCGTATACCGTATATTCCACCTGTGTCTACTGAGGCTGACGCCCAGCTGCCCGGGATCTCTATCTGAGAGTGTGCCTCTCCCTTCTAAACTCCACTCTATCCCGGGTAGGCCCAGAAAACTGGTGGATATGCCGAGTTTCAACTGTAATGGAAAGTGATGATAAGCAAGACGTGGTGAAGAGGAGATCGGAATGATATCAACCCACACATCTTTGTCCAGATCGATTCTGAAATCTCCTATAGACCTTGTAGTTAACGTGACTCGATGCCTGCGAACCTTATCTACGCCTTGTTTTACATCTACGTACACGTCAATGATCTCGCTATCGCCAGGCGCCAGCAGGACCTCAGCAGGATTCACACTGATCTTAAACCCTAAGTTGTCCTCTACAGCAAGTCGCAGCGCAACACTGACATTGCCCTTGTTTTGCACCATAAAGGTGGCAGTGTACGGCTCACTCAGTGTATAAGAAGGAGCATTAAGGAGAACCACGTCTACCTCACTGACCTCATTCAAATGAACCGTAAACGTTGCGGCAGCATGCTCAGCATCCTTTAAGGTAGAATCCTCTCCAAGATACGCCAACTCTACAGTGTAATCTCCCGCAGGCGCACCAGAATACGCACGCACAGTGACCATACTCGTTTGCCCTTCGCCAGGCCTGAGCGTAAGGGACGAAGCAGGAACCACTTCCGTCCATCCAGGCGGCAATGTCAGCACCGGTATGACTTCTAGTTCATAGGCAGTTGGATTTGTTACTCGAAACAAAAGAGTGATCGGCTGATTCGGATGTACTTCGACGACTGGATTTAGCTCTGTCACCTGTACCTGTACGTTTGTTTCTGCCTCTGCTGTGCTGCCGGGCAGCACCATAATCAAGACAAGGAGTATGTTAATCAAAAGTATCAGAAATCGTCTATCTTGAGTTAACACGTTTCGCATACGTGATCCCTTTTCTTAAATCCCCTTAGTCGTTTGTAACTTGCAGGGTGTAACGCGCGCCGAAGACGTCCTCGCCTCCCTCGTCCACAATCACAAGTGCCAGATAGGTACCTACCTTCAGTGAGCCCAAGCCAAAGCTTTGCCGGAGAGCCGCACCGGGATAAATCCTAGGCTGATCGTTTTGAAAGCGGCCTACCACGCGGCCGGATTCATCGTAAAGCTCAAGCCATATATTAGGATTTAGCAAACGCTCTCCTTTATTTTCCACAAGCACTTCAAAGATCAAAGTACCGTCGTCACTTGTACGAAGCTGTGGTTCGAGGAAGTTCACTTGTCGACTACCGGAGCTACCGATGTTAGTGACAAGCATAACCTCTTGACGGATTACGTGTTGAATCATTACTGTAAAAGACTTGTCGCTTTCGGAATCCTCCACGTTTACCTCTTGCTCAGCAGGCTGTGGTTCGATCATCAAGGCGCTCCAGTAGGTCCCACTCAGCGATTCGTCGTCAGGAACCTGGATGCGATAGATCAAATTAAACTGTTGACCCGGTGCTATAGTCACTTCCCTCTGCCCTAGATCAATCCAAGGCGCGTTGGAGCGTTCGAGTTCCGCCGGCTCCATATAACGCCTACCATAGCGGGCATCGTTGAGACGGTCAAGCAGAAAAAAACGGACAGTCTCCGGATTCGAGCTGATATTGCGAAGAGTGACCATTCCGTCGACTATGTCGCCGGGCTGGACTGTATGCAAACGAAAAAAGGACCCCTCGAGCAGAACGGCAGAGGCAGATGCATTCCATAAAGCAGCCGCTATACATATAAATAGAGATAGAATACACAGATAGATACTCTTTCTTGAACTAAACACGCTAAGTCCCCTCCTAAACCGTCATGCCCTCGCATTCGGTAGAATGTATTGTACCTTTGAGGTTTTTCGTTGCCATAGCGCTGGAACGTCAGAAACTACTACAAATAAGAGCTTCACATAGCCAGATCCACCGAAGAAAAGTCTTTTGCAGTAAAGAGAGTTGGATCAGGACTCTTCAGTAATAGTGAACACTATGCCGATGTTCCTATGTCTGCCCCCGACAAGCTTACCTACGTCTGTGATCTCCAGATCGTACCAGAACCCTACTTTACATGCCTTATTCGTGGGAATGTCTACACCGATATCACTGATGAGCAATGAAAACGGCATTTCATTGGTGAGTTCGACTTTATCTTTCCATACGCCACATCCTCCGGGGTCATCCAACTCTTTTTCAGGGCAAAGGACTAACTTTACTCCATCAGGTAAGGAGTCATCTAAGGAAACCATAATTCTATAGCTATAAGGCTTTGGAGAGCCAATCTCCCTTGCTGTGCTATATTCAAGCCTACCGGCAGACGGTGGAACACGCACTTCAAATTCATCTCCGCCTCTTTTAGGAAGTCGGACCTCCAAGACTATGTTATTATGCCCTTTGAGTTCAATAGTGGCAGCCTGGATCGCAGGCACTGTCACCACGAGCAACAGTACCCCTAAAACCGTTACTACTATTCGACTCAAGGTAGAGATCTGAATCCGCCTTTGGCCTAATGGTATTCGCTTCGAGAGCATACTCCTATGTATCAAGATATTACACCCCGCAAAATCTCGTAAGAAACACTGTCAACACAATAACAAGACACTATAAGCGAAAAGAGGAGCCGTTCATTGCGGGTCGAAACTCCAGTCGGCTCCTCATTTCTACTTTCAAAACGGCTCAACGGAGAATCTTCTACTACGGATGACGAAAGAGCTTAGCTATTATCCCCCAAGACAAAGACGAGGGTTGCGTTGTAGTCGCCAACCTCGATTTCCTCAACCTTGCCTATTGAAACTTCGTACTTCACGACTACAGCCGCCTCGCCGTCTCCGCTGCCAGTATAGCAGCTTCCTATGCGTTGTATCAGAACGCCGCTGTAATTATCATCATTCGTTGTCAGTTCGACTGCATGTGGTGTCACCGTTCCCGGATTTCCCTTAGCTATGTTAGGGTCTATAGTGGCCATGAGACTAATCGAAAACCCTTGCGGTAGGTACCTATAGTTCCCAAGCTCTGCCCAAATCGCACGAACATCATCCTTCCCAAGGAGAGTTGTGTAGTAGAGCTTAAACTCACCTTCTTTGTCTTCGCCTACGAGCTCCCACGGAGCACCCGGCGTGTCTCCAACTCTTACAGTTAGCTCGATCCGCTCAGGCCCAACGACACTGAATGATTGTCCCTCTACAACCTTAATCGTAATATCTGTTTCACCAGACTCAATCTTCGCGAACGCTACCGGCGCCACAGCCAGCGCCAAAACCAAAACAGCCAACACAACACTAGTCTTCCATGTCCTCATTAATCAGTCACCCCGTTCGAAAATGAAGCTAATTGGTTATGTTTCCATACATTTTTTATATATTCGACATAAAAACAATAACTCCTTCAAAACATGCAACAAATGTTTTCAGGTGTCGTTACGAGTCCATACTTGTATATGCTTTTCCTTACAATACGCTATAGGAATTAGAATTCCTGCCAAAAATGGCAAGAAGAAGGTTGTAGGCTAGAACTCGGGTCACCAAAACAACTGGCGCGCCTGGTAGGAATCGAACCTACGACCCTCTGATTAGAAGTCAGATGCTCTATCCCCTGAGCTACAGGCGCGCACCAACATATAGTCTAGCTACATTATTTGAATCTGTCAATGTACGATGCCCTATTTTTCTTTCCTTTTTCTAAGGCATTCTGATTCTACAAGTCTATACTGCTCTCAATCGCCTCTTCAGGCTTTAAGAACCGATAGTGAAAACAATCTTCACCTTATATTGGCCGGCACGGACGGCTCCAACGTCTGTTTCCAAGAGCGAGTATGAGAGCTTTACACCTTTCGGCAAAGGGCCTCCTCCCTCCCCGCCTGTGCCTGTAACACAGGTTCCAATACCTGTCACAATAGGCTGTGGGTTCCCCGAGTGTACCGATAGTACAGCTTGTCCGGGTGTTCCCGGGTTTCCCGCATAAATGTCGTTCTCATTCTCGATCTCCGCTGTGACAACAAGAGCAAGGCCTTCAGGTAAATGCTTAGGCTGTTGAAGGTGTGCTGTAATAGTGAATGTCTGGCCCTCCGGAACAAGCGTCGTATACTGAAGGTACACTTCGTGTGAACCGTAATCCTTTTCAAACTCCGCACCGGCTGTCTCAGGTACTCTCACAGATAGAACTATACCGTTCTTGTCAAGTCCCCCGATTTCCAGCACAGCGCCTTCCTCGAATTCAATACGGATCTCTCCTCGAACCTGAGCCTCATCGATCGTACTCGCCAATACTGCAGGCGCAACGACCAGCATGAGCAATAACACTGCAAATGCCACGTTTCTCGCTTGTAAACCCATCACACAGCCACCCTTTGGGATTTAGCGGTACTACTGCCATATATTCCTGCGCTTATTCGACATCAAGGCTACTATTCCTTCCAGAATTCCAAGTTTTTTTTGTCAAGATTATAGCCATTTGCCGAAACTTCCATTGATCAGTCAATATCCGCAGAGGGAACAAGATAAGTAGGCAACGGGTATCTTGAGAGGCTGTATGGTGTTTCTGGCGAAAGACTCCGTTCTAGCGGCTTTCACGCATGCCTACCAGTCCTGCGAACAGAGCCTTGAAACGCATCTTAGGCCTGGCAAGAACGACACGTGGCTCGGCGAGACGTTTTTCCCACGCACCGAAAAGAAGGGTGAATGCTGTTGTCAGTATAAGGTAGAACACCCCTGCCGCAAAGTACACTTCAAGGGGGCGAAAGGTAGTTGCAATAAGTTGCTGAGCTGAGCGCATCAGGTCAACCATGGCGATGGTTGACACCAAAGAGGAATCCTTAAGTCTCGCCACTGCTTCATTACCCAGGGGCGGCATTATTCTGGGAAGGGTCTGAGGGAATATCACCCATCTCATTGACTGCAAATAAGTCATTCCCAGAGATCTGGCTGCCTCTGTCTGGCCTTTATCTATGGACAGAATCCCTCCGCGAAAGATCTCCGCGATATAAGCAGACGCATTCAATGTCATACCTATAGCTGCAGCAGGGAACGGATCCAGAGTCAGCCCTGCCTGAGGCAAGCCGTAGTAAATCAGGAAAAGCTGCATCAAGAGGGGAGTCCCCCTCATCCACCAGATATAAAAGGAAGAAGGTTTATTCAGCAAGGGATTCCGTGAAATCCGTGCCAGTGCCAGGGGAAGGCCCAAGATCATCCCGCCTATCATAGAAAGGCACGTAAGCTCCATTGTCATTGCTGCACCTTTTAACAAGGCGGGGAAAAGTGCGATCATAAACTTTAAGTCCATAGGCTGCTCTCTCCTCATGGAAGTGCATGATAACTGCTACTTCCTGACCTCAACTTGTTCGTATTCTCAGCTGCCGGTGCCGGCAGTTACATCGCCTCATCTTAGGACGGTTCACAACCCGTCATGCTCCAGGTCACGATAAATTTTCGTTAAGCCACAGGGATGCGGCTTTCGCTAGTAAGACACCGGCAGCCAATCAACACCTAACGCACGAAAACGTTGTAGCAAACCCTCAAATGATGTTTACTACCTGGATACATCCACTCCGAACCATTTCTTGGAGATCTCTGCGTATGTGCCGTCTGCCTTGATATCTTCAATGGCTTGGGCCACAGCTTCTCTGAAAGCAGCTTCTCCCTTCCTGAAACCGATTCCGATGGACTCTTCTTCCATAACCTCTTCCAGCACCCGGTAAGCGCCTTCTTGCTTGGTTATATAGTATCTGCCGACAAACTCGTCTACGATGAGAGCTTCGATACGGCCGATGGCAAGATCTGTGAATGCCTCAGGATACGTGGCATAGAGTTTCAGGTCCTTAAACCCGCCGAACTTCTCCGCGGCGACCTGCCCCGTGCTGCCAAGCTGCGTTCCAACTACTCTGCCTTTTAGATCAGCGAGGACATTGATATCTTTATTCTGCTCTCTGACCACCACGATCTGTGCTCCATAGATGTAAGGCGGGCTGAAATCGATTTTCTGCGCCCTCTCCTCAGTTATGGTAAGAGTGGAGAGAATCATGTCAAACTTCCCGGACTGAAGTGCAAGGATTACTCCGTCCCATGCAGTGGGGACCCAAACGATTTCCACCCCAAGCCTCTTACCAAGCTCATTCGCAAGGTCCACGTCAAAACCGATAAGGTTGCCTTTCTCATCTCTGTACTCCATGGGGGGAAAGGCATCGTCTACTCCTATCCTGATGACGCCTGCTGCCTTTATCTTCTCCCACGAGTCATCGCTTGAGGCGCCCCAAGCCACAGTGGTTACCGCAAGCAAAGCGATGACCATCGACATAACTAAAACCTTTGACATTGCTCTTTTGCTCTTTCTCATGATAATTGCCTCCTCACTTCTCTTCTTTCTCCGGATCTGTGATTTAGTTGATGCGGTTTAACAGCATCTTTTGGACAAAAAAACCTCCCGCCCCATACAAGGGACGAGAGGTAACTCCCGTGGTCCCACCCTAATTGGCTGCCCATTATCGATCATCACATAGATCGAGCAACCCACTCATTATCCGGTACGTCACACCGTCCTAAAACAGACCTGTGTGATTATACCTTCCCGCGGTAACGGGCGGAACCCGTCAAAGCCTACTCCCACTCTCGAGCCACATAATCCTCAAGATGCATGGCTCGGTTTCGGTTTGCACTCCGAGGTGTGTTTCAACCGGTGCTTTGTGTCGGGCTTTCACCGTCCCCGACTCGCTCAGACTCCACATCCGGCCTACTCTTCCCCGTCATAGCTTTCTCTTATCGCAACACTTGATTTCGCCTCATCGCTTCCATCCTGACCGCTTTCACCTGCGCAGTCTTATGCTCAGGATGTTCCGATTTATGGATACCTTAGCACGCCCTGCAAGACTTGTCAAGCATCATTTACTAAAATTTTCTCAAGACGCAAGTCCTGCTACCTAACGACTATCCTTCCTTCAACCTCAGCAGATACAGTACCCAACTGTTCAATATATCTTGCTACTATGTCGCGAAGCATCTCACCGGAGGAGAAAACGACCTTGCAATCTAGAAACATGTCGTACCCATTTCCTCCTGCAGCAATGAAATCATTTGTTGCCACTGTGTATGTCTTAGTCTCATCCAGTGGTTCGCCGCTAATCGACACAGATACAACACGCTCCCCAGGAGCCTTATTAGGATCAAATTCAAATGACATCCCTGACACCTGGAGGAACCTGCCGGCTTGCTCGGGGTATGCTTTCACAGAATTCTCCAGTGCTGCCCTGATATCAGCTCCTGTAGCTTCCAACACCACGACAGTGTCGTCAAACGGCAAGACAGAGAACACGTCACCTATTGTGATAGGCCCTTTATTGATAGATACCCGGATTCCGCCGCCGTTCATGAGAGCAATGTCGGCAGCAATAGCCTCTCTCATAGCATCGGCAACAAAATTTCCTAGATTAGTCTCTCTTGTCCTGACATTGCCGCCTTCTTCATCCAGGTAGACAGCTGCCTCACCAATCACTTTCGAAAGCTCCGCTTCAGACTTTTTGTTATACTTCGAGATTATCTCTGCTATTTTGCTGTTGTCGGCAACCTCAGGCCCGACATGAATCAGAGTGCCGGAGTGTTTCGAAACACCCTTATCTCCGTAGCTTACCTCGAGATGGCCGAGGAATTCTGCATGTCTCCCTGTTTGAACTATTATCGTGTCGGCGACTACTTCAGGCTTGTCCAGCCTCGTGTGAGAGTGTCCTCCGACAATAACATCGATCCCCGAGACTTCACCGGCAAGCAGTCTGTCATACTCGTATCCTATGTGTGTAAGCCCGATGACAAGGTCGACCTTCTCTTGATCCCTGAGGTACGGAACCATCCAACCTGAAACCCTTATCGGGTCTAAGAACTCCAATCCCTGGACGTTCTTGGGATGCGTAGACGTAGGCGTTTCAGGCGTAGTCAGCCCGAACACGCCAATCCTTTGTCCGCCAACATCTAGTATCAGCGCACCCGGAAACAGTGCACGCCCGGTGTCCGCCTGGATTGTGTTTGCAGAGAGGAAGGCAAAGTCCGCTTCTTCAGCCGTCTTGAGCAATATAGATGGTCCGTAGTTGAACTCGTGGTTACCCATGGCCATGGCAGCAACACCCATTGCCTCCAAGGCTTCCACCATGGGTTTTCCTTCAAACAAGTTGACAACGCTTGTTCCGTGGATTGAGTCCCCTGCATTTAAGATAATAACTCTACCTGGATTCTCTCTCACGATATCTTCTACGAGCGTCGCAAGTTTGACTAGTCCACCGATGGGCTCGCCATAACCTTCTACCTGGAAAGACTCGAGTCTCCCGTGGACATCGTTCATATAAAGAATCACTAAACCGTCTTGACTATCAGCTGCTAAACACGGGGATTGAACACAAAGAACCGCAAACACCAGCAGGAGAGCCAATAAACTAAGGCTTTTTCTTTTCAAACGTGCTACCCCATGTACGCTCCCCCCAACTACGTCCTTTAGTATGTACACCGTTATTCTCCGGAATTTCTTCCCTGCAAATAAAATGGTCGGGGCGAGAGGATTTGAACCTCCGACCTCCTGCTCCCAAAGCAGGCGCGCTAACCAAACTACGCTACGCCCCGACGCGCAATTCCAGTATACGTGAAGGCAGGCTCTATGTCAAACGTGTAAAAACCGGGTTTATAGTGCTGATGGAGAACAAATAATGAGCAATGATCCGGCGAACATCTCGTCATCATCCAAGATATCCCAATCGCATACGGGTTTTGAAGGAAGGTCTATAACCGGAAAACCTCCTTGATATGGGGAATTGCAGCCTTAAGAGCCAGAGCCCTGTGGCTCATGGCGTTTTTCACATCTTGAGGCAGTGCTGCGAAAGTCTTGGAGTGACCGGAAGGAATGAAAACCGGGTCATATCCGAACCCGCCTGATCCAAGAGGCGCAAAGGCTATCCTTCCTTCACAGACACCTTCAGCCAGTCTGGTTCTACCGGACGGATCAGACAGCGCAACAACACACCTGAACCTTGCTGTTCGCTTGGCCTCCTCGACTCCTTCCAACAGCGACAAGAGCTTCTCATAATTCGCCTTATCCCGCTCAGAGCCGCTGCTATAGACTCCCTCTCTAAACCTGGCAGAATGAACCCCGGGCCTACCGCCAAGCGCATCTACCTCAAGCCCGCTGTCATCTGCAAGTGCGATCTCTCCGGTAGCCCTTGCAACGGCTTGCGCTTTCTTTATGGCGTTCTCCTCGAATGTCTCGCCATCCTCCACAACATCGGGTATGCCCGGATAATCTGAGCAGGCTACAACTTCTATAGGGAGATGTCTTAAGATCTCTTTGAGCTCCAGCACCTTTCCTGGATTCTTCGTTGCCAGAACCAGCCTCTGCGTCTTAGCATCCATCCTAGCGTCCGACCTTTCGGGCAAGGTCGCCCAAGACCTCCTTCTGTAACTTAATGAGGCTCATAATGCCTGACTCTGCAACCTTGAGCATCTCATCTAACTCAGCCTTAGTAAAAGGGCTTCCTTCAGCAGTCCCTTGAACCTCAGCCAGTTTGCCGCATCCGGTCATGACCACATTCATGTCTACTGAGGCCCTAGAGTCTTCTTCAAAAGTCAAATCAAGCATTACTTGGCCATCGACAATGCCTACGCTTGTGGCAGCGATGAAGTCCGTGACAGGAAACGGTTTGTCAAAAGACGGATCTTCCTCAGACCGGATGTTGTTGACAGCGTCTACCAATGCCACAAAAGCACCGGTTATCGCACACGTCCGCGTGCCTCCGTCAGCCTGCAGGACATCGCAATCTACCCAGACAGTCCTTTCACCTAAGGATTCAAGGTTGACAACGGACCTCAGTGCCCGTCCTACCAGCCTTTGAATCTCATAAGTCCGTCCTGACCTGCCCTTTGCGGCTTCCCGCGGATTCCGCTCACCGGTCGCCCTTGGAAGCATGCCGTATTCTGCAGTTACCCAGCCTTTTTCCTGACCTTTGAGAAACTGAGGGACTCTGTCATCAACTGATGCCGTGCATACAACCTTTGTGTCACCGATTTCGATCAACACGGAACCTTCCGCATGTTTGATAAAGCCTCTTGTAATCTTGACAGGCCTCAGCTCATTCCAAGTTCTTCCGTCCTGCCGGGTCATATCGGACTCACCTCCACGCGGCCTACTTTCGTCAAGTCGTCCCCCAGCAACCTTCTGGCAACAGCAAGAAAGCATGCAGGGTCACCGGTTACGATAAACTCATGCTCCCCAACTCTCTCCTGGCTCTGGAGGCCCAGTTCTTGCAGGGCTATAGCAGTTGCAGTAACAGTCTCGACAGCAGGGTCCACAATCTCAATGCCAGGCCCGACAATCCGCCTGATATGCTCATTCAAGTGCGCATAGTGACTGCACCCTAAAACCAGCGTATCGATGTCCTTCTCCAGCAGAGGGCCGATATAGCCGCGAAGCGCGTTGCGAGTCTCCGCTGTATCGATATTCCCCTCCTCAACAAGGGGGGCAAGCCGCGGACATGCTACGCCAAACACCTGCGCCTCAGAGAGATACTGTGTAATCGCCTTCTCATAGGCCCCGCTCCGGATCGTCCCGGTTGTTGCCAAGACACCGATCCTTCCGGTTGCTGTGGCTCTTGAGGCAGCGTACGCCCCTGGTTGCAGAATACCCATGACCGGAATGCCAAACTCCTTTTTCACATCTTCCAGGACTTGTGAACACACTGTATTGCATGCAACGATGATGTATTTCGAACCTTGAGCTATCAGGAACCTAAACGCTTCCCGGGACAACTCAAGGATTTCTTGGGCTCGCTTCTCACCATAGGGAACTCTGGCGGTATCACCGAAATATGCCACACGTTCCCAGGGCAGCTTGGAAGATATTTCCTTGACAACGCTAAGCCCACCTACTCCCGAGTCATAAACACCGATAGGTTGCGAACTCAAAAATGTCACCTCCAGCGACAAACACTACGATGGTTATTATATGTCATATTCGGTGTCGAGCTCAAAAAAAAATAGCCGTTCCCTGAAGAATCAAGCTACATTGCTTCGTCACCGGTCATCTGCCCGAACACCTTCACTTAGCGCAACTACACGATCCCGGCAACAGGCTCTCCGAGTCTGCTATAGTTTTTGAACCAGGGGTGATCTGCATATGGCAGTTCTCCCACAGGTTCACTCTCTTCCGGCCCTATGTCCTCTTGGACGGGTAAGGTCAGGGCTTCTGTCCCCTGCCCTTCCTCACCTGCATCCTCGGCCACGTCATCTCCTGTTTGAGCAGTGTCGCCTACCTCTGCCTCCCGAGCTTCATGGAACCCGAAAAAGGACATTACTCCGGCTGCAATGCCCTCAGCAGCCTTTTGCCTGAAAGCAGGGTCAAGAAGCATTAACTCCTCTGTGTAGTTGGACATAAAGACTACTTCCACAAGACATGCAGGACATTGGGCTTCACGAATCACCAAGAGGTCGTTCCTTTCCCTCGCCCCTCTGTCAACTTGCTGAATCCTGTTGACAAGGGCAGCCTGGACTGATTCTGCCAGCACCCTGCTTAAAGTCATTGTGCCGGAATACAGAGTCTCAGTTCCTGTAGAATCACGGTTTCTCGCTGCGTTTGCGTGAATGCTGACAAAAGCATCAGCTCCTGCGTCCTGCGCAATCTGCACGCGGTCCGGCAAAGCAACAGTCACATCCTCTGAGCGCGTCATAACGACCCTTGCCCCTTTTGCTTCGAGCTCAGCAGCGACCCTCTTTGCAATATCAAGGACCACATCCTTCTCTTTCAGACCTGTAGGCCCAATCGCTCCGGGGTCTACTCCTCCGTGACCCGGGTCTATCGCTATTACCTTGTTTGCCACAGACGACCTGTACACCTCAACCCTGGCCTTTTTCTCAGCAGAATCCACAGCAGCCAAATGCCCGGTATAGTAATTCAAATCCAGCACTACACGGACTGTCATAGGACTGTGCTGTGCCAGACGGATCCTCTCGACTACACCATCCCCCACAGGGATCTCTCTTTCCGTCGTGTCCAGGATCGAGTTTTGGAAGTCCATAACAAGCCTGGTAGGGGAAGACAACAGCATATACTCAACTACCGGATCCCCGGTAGTCATGACATCAACGATCGTTGACTTTTCATTTACTACAAAGCTAGCCCCCAAAATACGACAACCCAGGTTAACAATGATTTCCCCAGGCCGCTTCGATGACGTATACACCGAATAAGTCGAAGGCTTTGCAAGATCCACCACCACTCGAACCTTGTCCGGTTCGAACTGACTGGCCCTGACGGAACTTACCTGAGCATGTGAGACAGGGATCTCCGTAGCATCTGATGCCAGCACTGCCCCGGGCAAATCCACGACAATCCTTGGAGGGTCCAACAAGCTTAGCGTCTCGAATTCGAGTTCACCTTCTCCAACAATGACCACTTCCGCCCGTCCGTCCCTGTCGAAGAAATCAACCCCGGTCACGCGTTTAGGGAAACAAATAGCGATAACGTCGGGCTTGTCCTCTGTTTGGACAATAGTGTACGATGCAACTCTCTCCAAATCGAAAACGATCCTCACTACCGTGGGGTTGAACTGACCTACTCTTACCTGGTTAATTATGCCGTCGCCAACAGGGATCGGATCAGGCCTGGATGTAAGAAAGGCGCCTTCTATGTCTACTACAAGCCTAAGAGGATCTGACAGAAAGAATGAGTTGCTGGATGAAGCATTGCCGCTAAGGATGATCTCCACTCTTGTGCTGCCGTCTTCGTCAGTTACGTTGATTTCAAGCACACTGACCGGCCCTGCAGCGGCAGGCTGGACAGCGTCTCCCTCTCCAGCCTGCTCAACGGGCACAGGGAAATTCTCAACATTCTCTTGCCCTTCTTGCGCACTGATTGGATTGCACCATATCGCCACTGATAAGACAACAACTCCCAGAACGACAAGAAAGGCAGTGATCCATGTCCTAGGAATCTTAAACCGCAACCACGTACCTCCACGTATTCACTGACTGCTAAAACCTGTTTCGACTCTATTTGCCAATTTCCTCTTCTAATTAGCAGGAAAGGATCTCTTTTTATCGATGGCATTAATAACCTTTATTCTCCATGCCTTACACGATGAACCTGGCCGCCTTTCTCCCTTTCCGCGCTATAAGTGATAGTTTAACTGGGTAGTACGTGCTCTCAGCTTCTTCACTTACCTGGTGCATGCCTGTAAGATGTAGTCTAGAGGTGGTAATTTTGGGCGAAACCTTCGCCTCTCCCGGAGAGCGAATCAAGATGCTAAGGCAGCATAAGCATCTCACCCAGGAGCAACTAGGGGAGCTCGCAGGGCTGAATCCCAATTACATCGGTCAATTGGAAAGAGGTCAGCGTACTCCTTCAATACAGACAATCCATGCCCTGGCAGAAGCCCTCCAAGTGGACCCCGGATTTCTTCTGTTATCACCTGAAAAATCAGATGCCACATACAACCATCTCATGGCCATTGTTGCACTGGCCACACCTGAGCAGGTTGCGCTCATTACCAAGATAGCGGAAACTGTAGTATCCTCAGGGTACAGAGTCGGTAATGAGTCGGGCAGAGCTGCCTCTGAAATCGGTGAAGTCAATGAAGGGCAGTATAAGGGTGTTGAAGATGAAGCAAGTAGGGGGTAGAGTCTTTACTTAGTAACAACCATCTCTCTGTAGAGGTCTCGAGTTTGCTTCGCCACAGAATCCCAGCTGAAAAAGAGTTCAACTCTCTTCCGTCCTGCCTTCCCCATCCTACGAGCTAATTCTCTATCACGAAGCAGCTTGTTAAGGGCAAGGGCAAGTTCTCCCGGCCGGCCCGGTTCGACCAAGAACCCTGTTTCGCCGTGTACTACAACTTCAATAATCCCACCTACTCTTGATGCCACCACCGGAGTCTCGCATGCCATTGCTTCCAAATTAATAATGCCAAAAGGTTCGTATACAGAGGGACAGCAAAAAACCTGTGCATGAGAGTAAAGCTCAATAAGCTTCTCTTTTGGCACCATCTCTCTAATTAACCTTACGTTTGGCCATTTCGCAGCCTCTCCCACAACTTCAGCCTCGACCTCAGGCGTGTCAGGCGCACCTGCGCATAGGACAACCTGGACATCCTCAGGAAGATCAGGAACCGCACCAAGCAAGTGAAAGATTCCTTTCTGCCTGCTCATCCTTCCGACAAACAGAATATACTTCTCCCAAATCCCGTATTCTTCCCGCGTTATGTCAGACTCTTTACGCTTGTACTCATCAAGGTCAATCCCGTTATGGATAACCCGCACCTTCTCCTCATCAACGTCGTAGCACTTCAAAATGTCTCTCTTCATCTCCTTCGAGACTGCGATTACCCGGTCAGATGCTTCTACCCCTGTCTTCTCCATCCAGCAGCTGAGCCTATATGCTGCTCCCAACTGCTCCTCTTTCCATGGACGCAAAGGCTCCAAGCTGTGAATCGTAGTAACAAGGGGCACACCGTAAAGCTGCTTTGCGTAAAAACCCGCCATAAAGGTGTACCACGTGTGACAGTGCACAACATCAGATGTTATCCTGTCCTTTACCATCGCCAGGTTGACAGAGAGTGGCAAGAGGGCTTTGGCAAAGCGCCTGTCATCCGCCTTCTCCATCAAATCCCACGGTTCATAGGACTTTGCCTCCATCCCTTCCGGCTGGGGCCTCTCCTTACCGAAGCACCTTACTTCCACTTTCATCAGTTTCGAAAGGGACCGTGAGAGGTAATCTACATGAACCCCGGCTCCTCCGTAGACATCCGGCGGGAATTCCCGAGTCATTATTGTTACGCCGAGACCTTTATGCTCGAGATTGGGCACTGTCTTTTCACCACTTTCAACAGTCAAGAATTGACCTGATCTCAGTGATAGTATCGACAACTCCGCGAAGGGCAATGCCTGTCCGGCTTGGCCTTGTGCGAAGTTCGTATTTTACCTCATACAAGGCTTTCTCCAGCTTAAAGCAGAGCAGAAGAAGTTGAAAGCTATGTCGGTTCCGGGGAATGAGAAAAGCACAAGACTTGCCTATTGCATCCAGGTACCCTTTAAGGAACTCATCTTCCCTTCGCCTGCCCCATTGTCTTGCAAGTTCCATGACATGCCCCTTGTGTCCCGGAGGATCATCTACGCCGGAAGCTGCCCAGTACCCTGAATACTCAAAAGACCTCATCATCCCCGCAACATCCCTCAAAGGGCTCTGCTTTTCCCGCCTCTCACAAACAGGACGCAAAGGCTCTCCTTCAAAATCGATTATCACAAAAGGCCCGGAAGCCTTGTCAGAAGTCTTGAGAAACTGCCCGAGGTGAAGATCCCCGTGAATCCGTGTCTTCATGCCAAGTTCGCCTGCACTTGTGAGAATACCCTGCACCTTTTTGAGACACCCCACCACAGACTCATCCTGCATGAAAGCATCGCAAACGCCGGATGCAGGTATCAAGCCCCGAAGATTTAAGCCAGGTTTTGATAATTCCTCAATCGTTTCAGGGATAGATGAAATAATACTCTCTACGAGGCTTGCGACATCTTCAGGACTGAGAGCTTCGGGATAGAAAGCGTCATCCTGAACCTCTGACAATGCCCGGTGCAACCCTGCAGTGATCTCACCGAGACAACCTGCAAGTGAGCTGAAGCCTGCCTCGTTGTCGTCTGTACCACTTTCATTATTTGCTCGAGACGGGGATTGCGTTAAGCGCCTTCTGATTGATCTCTTTGCATCATCACACAGCAGGTTCCACGCATCCCCCTGGTTTTCTACGAATTCCTGAATAAAAAAAGCAGGACATGTTATGCCCTGCAGTGTCTGATAGACACCATATCCCATGGGATTCGGGATACCGGTAAAACCCACCTGGTTCAGGCCTCTGCTTATTTCGATTTCAGGAGACTTGCCTTCTTGCAGCCTCCTGTATACTTTAATGACTCTTGACGAATCAACTGTGATAACAGTATTTGTCGTATC
>CZCA01000550.1_pt1 | contig 24376 bp, 17 predicted proteins | sample 591981 | NCBI WGS metagenome assembly CZCA01 (sample SAMEA3556810, study PRJEB10932) | anaerobic digester metagenome
ACCCAACCTGACATAGTCCTTACTGCTGAAGCTTTTACCGCTTACATAAATGAGAGGACTGTTGTGGCAGAAGGCGATGTCATCCTTACTAAAGAGGAACTTACAGCAGAAGATGAGCTGGGTAGCCCTTCGGAAGGGGAAAAAGAGACTGTCACCATCATGTGCCATAAGATGGAGCTTTCAACGAAGGCCAGGGGATTTAAGGCAGAAGGAGATGTCCGCGTCATACGGGGTGAATCCTGGGCCAGAGCGGACCAGGCTGCGTATGAGGAAAGCGAGAAGGTTGTGGTCTTAAGCGGGAACGTGGAAGCCGAAGGGAAGAACGGCGAGACCATAAAATGCGGTAAACTGCTCTTTAGGACAGACAGGGATTACATGGAAGCAGAGGAGGAAGTCGTCTTTGAATTCGAGATAGACGATGAGGAAGAGACAGCCTAAGATACAGGGGTAAGCAGTGGAGGCAGGATTTACATAAGCCCCTCTAGCAGCGATTATGCTATAATTTGTATAGTGTTTAAGAGGATTTCGGAAGGCCGTTGACTTGTCCTGGTAAGGAGGATCAACGGTCTTGTCGTGATCTCCCTTGGGAAATCATGCCTGTAATGGCGTATCTCAGTTATTCCCAACGGGATGCAGGAGGAGGCTTTGTGCGGGAGTTGATAAAGGAGGGGTTCTTGAGAGACCTCCTTGTTGTCATAGCCCTTACTGTAGTTCTGGGCGCTGCTGTGACAACAGGTATAGCCTATGCAGTCAATACCTATCTTGCCCAGCAGGTTACAGGGCTCTTAGGTGACTTGGGCGAGTACGACCTTATCCTTCATGTGCGTGAAGAATCAAAGGACGCCGCAAAGGCTGAGATTCAGAAAGTCATCTCCTCGAGCTTCAAAGGGGCATACGTGAAAGAAGGCCCGGTCGTGTTAGGGAGGAGCAATTTCTTTGTTGCCCTTCCGGACAAGCTTCGGAGTAGGCCCAACCTTGAGAACCTTGCAAAACTCCTGGGTGAAGTCCCGGGAGCAAGCGGGGTGACATTCATCATTGAACCCAGGCTCACCTTAACAGGGATCGAGTCAGGCGCTTTCTATTTTCTCCTGAACCAGGCTGAAAAGATTGAAGGTGTCAGGTTTTGCTTTCGTGACGGAGGCAGGATCGCAGTTGTACTTCAGCCTGACGCCGACATAAGGCAGGTCTCCGATGCCCTTACAGACTTGGTGGAAGCCTACAGTGTGATTGAAGTCAGGTTCCCTATCGGGTATGAGATGGAAGACAGTGTAGCTTCGGGGGAGGCTTATATAGACAAGCTGCGGAAACATGCAAAGGCGACCTATGCCAGAGACATCACGCGGCGTGGCGGAAGTTCGGATCTTACCGATCTTTTGTCTACGTTGTCTGAGATGAAAAGGTTTCTCCTCCACTACGCAGCCTACGCCGATATCTCCATTAAAGGTGATGCGCCGCTTAAGCCCGGTGATACTGTCCTATTAATCCCTTCCGGCACGTCAGCGCCTACATCGGCGCAACCTGCATCTTTAGGAGAAGACTTAGAGGATGGTGCAGAAGGCCTATTGGTTTCGGTAGACCGGGTCAAAGGCAATGCTGCTCGGGGCATGGTGATCCAAGGAGATACAGATAGATTCCTGGAATCAGAGCTCCTTGTGTTCTCAACTGATGATAACGATGAAGCAAAAGACCTTATCGGGACTGCCGGTGTGACAAGTGAGAGCAAGAAAATCAGGTACGCAGTAGATGAGAGCATAAGTCTCCTTTATGAACTTGAGGAGTTCAGGGACAACGCTTACGTGGCTGCAGTGAATACCTTAGACATACTGGGTATGTATGACGATACTGTAAGCAATTTAATCAGTGTCCAGAGGGCGTTGGAAAAGGCAATGGAATCCATTGGCAAGAGTCCTGACGGCACTCTTGGACAGCGGGAGGCTGCTGCTTTAGAAAAAGTCATAAATGAGGCCATAGGTGTCGTAGATTCCCTGGAATCCGCTATTCAGGATATGGACACCTTTGAAGAGCAGGCAAGAGAGGTCCTTGCCATATTGTCGTCAAAGGAAGATGAGTTCCTGGAGGAAGTCGAATCCTCAGGTGAGATGTCTCCTGAGCTCCGGGAGAGGCTGCACATGGTCACGTACCTTCTGGATTTATTCGGTATTCAGGCAATAGAGAGGGCACAGGCGATCGATGCCTTTTTGAAAGAAGCAAGCCCTATTACCTCTCAGTTAGCAGCGTGGAAATCAGCTCTGGAGAGTCTTTTCCAACAGATGTCAGGTATTCGAGCGGTGCTGTCTACAGGTCAGGCAGGCAACATATTATCTGAGATGCTGGATGCCACTAACAACGTGCTTATCCAGGCCCAGGCAATGGATATTCCCGGTTTGGAAGATGCCATAAGTGAAGCTGCGAAGAACCTTGAGGCAGTTAAAGCTATTGATACAGGGGCGATAGTAGATGAGCTTCAGCATGTAAAGGATTCATTACCGGATCTCCGCGACGATGAAGTAGGAAGGTCTATTCGACTCATTGACCGCTACATCGGCGGTGAAGTAATCCCAGGTGACAGTCTTGTGGTTTTCGTTGATGCAAAGACGGATCTGAAGAAGGCAAAAGGCCTGGCAAAGGAGATGTTCGGGAAAGAAGTCAGTGTATACACAAGTCCTGCAGGATTGCTGGAGCCGGGGGTAAGGAGTGAAGTCTACAGGGTTCTTTACGAGGCGCGGGCTTCAGTTGCAGCCATCATCTCGGTTGTTGTGACTTTTCTTGCGCTAATTTTGGATCATGCCGCGATTGTAAGTGCGATGCGAGTGTTCAAAAAGCCGCGCCAAGGCCTGATCTATTCAATGACAGTCGGTGCAGTAATCCTCACTTTGCAGTTTGCAGCCACAGGAGCGAAGATCCCCTATATAAACCTATGGCATGTCAGTGCAGCAGGAGCTTTAATCGGGCTTCTGGTGGCAGGGCAGTCCGATAGGATCAGTCCTGTGCCTGAAGACGAGGTGGTTGCAGGCATAGTCATGGGCCTGACATATACGCAGATAATGCGCGAGATCGTAGTGCCTTCCTCAAGGCCGGGCCTCTTATCGTTTATGAACAGGCCGAAGACAATGTTCAAAGGTAATGGAGGGAACTTGCGTGTCTCCCGTTCTCTTAGTTGAAAACCTTGCAAAAAGCTACGGAAAGAACCAGGCAGCATTATCCGGGGTCGACCTCAGAGTTTTGCGCGGTGAAACGATTGTCGTCACAGGCCCTTCAGGATGTGGCAAATCTACCCTGCTAAGATGCATCGTACGATTGATAAGCCCTGACTCAGGGAAGATTATTGTAACAGGAGAGGACGTAACAACCCTGTCCTATTCACAACTCTTAGATGTCAGAAGGCGCATAGGCTTCGTTTTTCAAAACTCAAATCTTATTCAAAGACTCACAGCCTTGGAGAACGTCTGTCTTCCTCTGTTGGCGTCCGGCGCAAGCCGTGATGATGCTGAACAGAGGGCGCGTAGAGCTTTAGAGCGCGTAGGGCTTGCAGGGAGCGTGATCCATAGGAAGCCTCATCACTTGTCAGGTGGTGAGTGTCAGCGTGTTGCGATAGCAAGGGCTTTAGCGCCTGAGCCTGTACTGATGCTTTGGGACGAGCCTACAGCTTCCCTGGACCCCATTCTTGTCGAAGAAGTGCTGGATGTTATGGAAAGCCTGGCTAAGACGGGTGACACTGCAATGGTGATAGTAACCCATGAGATGAAGTTTGCTCTTAAGGCTGCAGACTGGCTTATCCTTTTGGATAAAGGTAGGATAGTGGAGCAGGGCGAGCCTGTCAAGGTGTTTGATTGCCCCGAGTCCGAGCTGGGCAGGAAGTACAGCCGCCTGCTTGATCTATAGGCTAGGCTAGGCATTCAGGTGCGGGGTGCACCTGGTTTCAGGTACGGCGTAGGGCGGAAGGCACATTACCAAAGCGTAGAGCCTAAGGGTGCTTACGATTGTGAAGGGAAAACAAAGCCAATGTAGAAACATTATAAGATAAACTGGACAAGAACCCGGAATCAGAGGGAAATAGCAGGCATTGAGTGAGACAAGAACAGATTGGCAGACTACCGTATCCAAACCTGTATCTTACGAAGGGCTGGGGCTCCACACCGGTAAACCTGCCCGGGTTACGTTGTTGCCGGGAGAGCCGGACACAGGGGTTTGCTTTGAGAGGTGGGATCTCCCGGAACCTCGCACTGTAAAGGCTGTTTTAGACAACATCGCAGGTTCCAGGCGCGCGACTGATCTTGAGTGCAACGGTGTCGATGTCCGTACGGTAGAGCACATTCTTGCAGCGATTGTCTGGTCAGGAATCGACAATATCACAGTCAGGCTTGAAGGAGAGGAATTGCCTCTTGGAGACGGGAGCGCCCTGACTTACGTGCGCCTTTTGGAAGAGGCAGGGCTTTCGGCTCTTCCTGCTGCGCGACGGGATGCCGGGGTTATCCGCCCGGTATGGGTCTCTGAAGGCGACAAGCACCTGATAGCCTTACCGTATGAAGGGACCAAGGTGACTTTCCTGTTTCTCCGTAAAGGGCGGAGCGGGGAACAGGGATATCCGGGTTGTGAGTATTTCGACATTGAAGTGACGCCGAAAACGTTCAGGGAAGAGATAGCTCCTGCCAGAACCATAGGGTTTGAGTGGGAGATCCGAACGATTCAAGAAAAAGGCCTTGCCCTCGGGGCCACCCTCGATCAGGCAGTAATTGTCAGCGAGGACGGGTATGTCGGCTCTACCAGGTTTCCCGATGAGGCATGCAGGCACAAAGCACTGGATCTCTTAGGGGATATTGCGATACTCGGCCGGATTCGAGGCCATTTTATCGGTATAGGGTCAGGACATTCCATGAACCAGGAGCTTGCAAGGCTTATAGCCTGTGACTTGAAACCCGAAGCTAAGAGAGGGGTACAGACCGGAAGTGACGATTGAAGTCGGAATAGAAGGAATCCAAAAGGTAATACCCCACAGGCACCCGTTTCTGTTAATAGATAAGATTATTGAGGCAGAACCCGGCAAGCCGGTTGTCGGCATTAAAAGCGTCAGTTATAACGAACCCTTTTTTCAAGGGCATTTCCCGGGAAAACCCATAATGCCCGGGGTGTTGATTGTTGAGTGCATGGCTCAGGTGGGAGCATACGCTGCCCTCAACTACCCTGAAGTCAAGGGTAAAATCGCCCTCCTTGTCAGGATAGAGAATGCGCGGTTCAGACATCCGGTGGTTCCAGGGGATACGCTCAGGATCGAAGTTGAACTGATTCGATTGCGCGGCAACTTGGGGAGGATCGGGTGTTCAGCTTTTGTTGAGGGTAAGTTAGTAGCAGATGCTGAACTCACATTCGCCTTGGTAGATAGGGAAGAAGAAGAGTGAGTGAAGAGACAAATAGATTACCCCGTTGGGAGGCCTGCAAATGAAAGCCACTGAGACTCGCAGTTTTCGTGTGAGAAAGATCCATGCTACAGCAGTGATTCATCCAAGCGCAGTTATCGGGTCAAATGTTACTATAGGCCCATATTGTGTAATCGGTGAAGACGTTGTAATAGGGGACTATACGAGACTAAACAGCCATGTTGTGATTGAAGGGCCTACCGTTATCGGACAGAACTGCACTTTCTCATCAGGTGCGATGATAGGCGTTGAGCCTCAGGATCTGAAACATAACGGCGAGAAAACGAGCCTTGTGATTGGGGACAACAACGTTTTCCGCGAGCTTGTCACTGTAGCCAGAGGAACTGCGGGCGGCAGAGGTGAGACGCGCATAGGCAATGACAATTACATAATGTCATACGGGCACATTGCACACGACTGCGTGATAGGCAGCAACGTCATTATCACGGGCGGAGCAGCTCTTGCAGGCCACTGTCAAGTAGACGACTATGCAATAATCGGCGGCCTTGCAGGTGTCCATCAGTTCGTCAAAATCGGCAAGATGGCGATGATCGGCGGAATGGCCAAGGTTACGCGAGATGTGCCTCCTTATATGTTGGTAGACGGCAATCCCGCTCATGTCATAGGCGTCAATATCGTGGGTATGCGCAGGCACGGGACATCTAAGGAGGTTCGCGAAGCTGTTAAGCGGGCTTACAGGATCCTCTATGACTCCAACCTTCCTCTGGCAAAAGCCATTGGAAAGATTGAAAGTGAGCTGTCAGGGTCACCTGAGATAGCGGCCTTTGTAGAATTCCTAAAGAGCACAACCAGGGGGATTATCGGAGGAAAGCTTTCTTGAAGAAACTCGGCCTTATAGCAGGTGAAGGCGAACTCCCGGCAGTGGTGGCGCGGAATGCGTCACGAAAAGGCCTGGAAGTCATTGTGGTATCAGTATCCCGGGAAATCGATCCGGAAGTTTCACGCACTGCCGGCCGCGTCTACAATGTTGACTTGCATGACATATCCCGTGTCCATGAGATTCTCCGGAACGAAGGTATAACCGAGATAGCAATGGTCGGGAAAGTCTGGCGGAAAGAGACGTATAAACCCGGCGTTGAGGAGACCATTGAGCGGCTTGCTTGCTCTGAGCCGGACCGGGCTGATACATCTCTGCTTGCGGCTTTTGTCCGAGATCTGGCCAGGCAGGGAATAAGCGTGGCAGATCATTTGGAGTACCTCGGAGATGCAGTGCCTGATGCAGGGATTCTGGGACATGTGGAACCTTCCCCCGCTGATTGGGAAGATATTTCGTTCGGCTTCAGTAAAGCCAAGGTCATTTCTGAAGCAGGTATCGGCCAGACGGTAATAGTGAAGAACAGGTCTGTTGTGGCAGCGGAAGCTGCCGAAGGCACAGATGCGGCAATCAGCAGGGCAGCGCGTCTAGCCCCCGGGTGTGTTGTGGTGAAAGTCGCATGGCCGAGCCCAAACTGGCAGTTTGATATCCCTACAGTCGGGCCGGATACCATTGGTGTCATGCATGCCTCCGGTGCCCGGGTTCTCGCGATCGAAGCAGGGAAAACGATTATTGTCCGGAGAGAAGATACCGTGGCTTTGGCCGACGAATTCGAGATTCCCGTGGTTGCAGTGGGAGAGGTGGACGTATTTGAAGATAATGATAAGCGCCGGAGAAGCGTCAGGTGATGTTTACGGCGCGTATCTGGTAAAGAAGTTAAAAGAGTTAAGTCCGGAAGCTCAGCTTTCAGGAATCGGCGGCGCCAAGATGAAAGCTGCAGGCGTTAAGATCCTGAAAGATCCTACTGCCCTTTCTGCAATTGGGTTTACCGAGGTTCTAACCAAACTTTCGCTGTACCGCAAGATATTTATGGAAACTGTTCGGGAGCTTGACCGCATTTCCCCTGATTGTCTGGTCTTGATTGATTTTCCCGAGTTCAATGTGCGCCTTGCGAAGCAGGCAGCACGGAGAGGCATCCCGGTAGTCTACTTGTTTCCGCCGACAGCATGGGCGTGGCGCAAGGGGAGGGCAAAAGCCCTTGCCAGGCTAGGCGTTAAGATCGCTTCCGTGTTTCCCCTGGAAGCTGACGCATACCGGAGAGCAGGCGCGGATGTAAGGTTTGTCGGGCATCCTCTCTTAGATCTCGTCAGTCCTAAAGACCCCGGCGAAAAGGAATCCGCCCGAAAAGAATTGGGGTTGGGTTCTGAAGAAGTCATTGGGCTCTTGCCCGGGAGCCGTAATCAAGAGATTAAGTTGTTGCTACCTACGATGTTGCAGGCAGCTTCCCTCGTCAAGGATGCGAAACCCGGAGCCGAGTTTTTGCTTCCCCTGTCCCATACCGTATCTCGGGACCTTGTTCAGGAGCAGGTAGAAGAATCAGGCCTTCCTGTGCGCATTGTATCAGGAGCGGCTCACAGGTGTATGGGTGCCTCAGATGCCCTCATTGTGGCCTCAGGTACTGCGACTATGGAAGCTGCGATTGTCGGGACTCCAATGGTGGTGGTGTACAGGACTTCCACTATTACCTATCTTCTGGCAAGACTGCTCGTGGACATACCACATATCTCATGGCCTAACATACTCATGGAGAAGCGCATAGTCCCTGAGCTCCTGCAGGATGAGGCAGAGCCCGAAGCTATCGCTCGACTTGTCCTATTGATGCTGGATAACGAGTCCCTTTCATCGGAGATCAGCAAGAACCTGGCTGAAGCCAGAGACAAGCTTGGTTCGCCCGGAGCTCTTATGCGCACAGCGGAGTTGGTATTGGAGGTGGCACGCAGATGACGAATGGACGTGCCGCTGTTGTTATAGTGGCTAACAGCCCCGGAGAGGTTACGGGATGGGCTTTGCCTGTTGTATCAAGATTGCGTGCTTTGGAGGATAAGGTCTCTTCAAGATTCAGCGAGCTTGTTATCGTTATTGTTCTCCCGCCTTGTCCTTTTGCCACAGGCTATGAGGCTGTGGTGGCAGGACGGATCCCCGGGGTTGATGCTGTGGTGACTCCTTCGGAATACCTGAGGTTTCTTACGCTCGGATCCATTCCTGAGAGGGTTACCCGCCTTGCAGGTGGGAAGAGGAGAGAGGCCTGGCGCGGCATAGTTTTACATCTTGGCGGGGATCATCTGCATTCCCTGCTGATAGCCAGGAGGCTTGGATTTCCGGCTGTAGCTTACAGTGATCGCACAGTCAAGTTTCAGCGACAGTTCATCGGAATACTGGCTGAAGATGCCAGAGTGGCCGGAAAACTCAAGCAAAAGGGAGTGCCTGAGGAGAAGATTGAAATCGTCGGCAATCTCATGATAGACGGTATTTCCCGGGAAGGAGAGCCTGAAGGGGTCAAGAGTTCGCTTGGAGTACCTGAGGATGCTCCTATGGTATGCCTTTTGCCGGGCAGCAGAGGGCAGCAGATTCGATACGTGATGCCCTTCTTCCTCAGAGTTGCCGAGATAGTAAAGAGATTCAGGGAAAACACGGAATTCGTTTTGCCCTTGTCACCTTTCGTCGGTGTGGATTCGGTGAGATCTGCTCTGGATGCTGCTCACGATCGCATGAGTAAACAGAAAGAGGTGCCGAAAGGCGGCCACGCGAAGAAGGGGCTTGAAGCAGCATCCGGCAAATTGTACAGGCCGGCTGACTGCGAACAAGGGGTATCTTTGGCTGAGGCTGTTATCGATACTGACGAAGGGGTCCGGGTCTTTGTAACACGAAAGTCACGATACTCTGTTATGGCTGCATCGGATCTTGCGTTATGTATGCCGGGTTCAGTCACAGCGGAGCTGGCTTATCTCGGTGTGCCTACTGTAGTTACTGTCCCTCTGAACCTGCCTGAAGAGGTTCCTCTTACCGGGATATCTGAGTTTATCGGAAGACTGCCTGTAGTCGGGGCGCCAATAAAAAGGATGGCAGTAAGAAAAGCCCTTGAACGTATAGAATTTACCGCTATCCCCAATAAGAGGCAAAGGAGATTCATTACCCCGGAAATCCGCGGGGTTCTTACTGCTGAGGACGTAGCCATTAAGGTCCTTGAGCTCTTGCAGGATAGTAAAGCCCGCGATAGAATCTCTGTAGACTTGAAAGAGGCAATGGGCAGGCCTGGAGCAGCGGAAAGAGTCGCTTCTTCAGTGCTGGACACGTTGATTACAACTGGGGGTCGGTACTTTGTTCCAAAAGAAAGGGCCCATTAGGAGGCTCTTGGGGTATGTTGCCCCGTACACGCATCTGCTCTTCTTGGGCTTGCTTTCTACGGCTCTGGCCAGCATTTTGAACCTGGCAATATACTGGATTGTGAAAGAGCTTGTAGACAAAGTCCTTACCGGCGGTGATGTTGTTGCAATGGGCAATATGCTTAACATCACTGTAATAGGAGTTATTGTCTTATTTATCGTAAAAGGCATCTTCTCATATGGACAGGTCTATTTCATGGCTTATGTCGGCCACAGGGTCGTAGCTGACTTGCGTGAACAGTTGTACGGCCACTTGCAGTGTATGCCCATAGAGTACCATGACAGTAAGCACACAGGTGAGATGATATCAGGGGTTACCAATGATGTTGCGGTCCTCCAGACGACTGTGTCGTCAGGATTGGCAGAGCTCGTCTCCCAGGCGGTGATGAGTGCAGGCATATTGGGGCTCATGTTTTATCTTGATTGGAAGCTTTCCCTGGTTACACTGAGTATTATGCCTTTTGTCATATGGGTAGTAGGCAAAGCCGGAAGTAGGCTCAGGAGGATAACCGGACTTATACAATCTACGATTGCTGATGTGACTACCGTCCTTCAGGAGACCCTCTCCGGGATTAAAGTGATTAAGGCCTTCACCATGGAAGCCCATGAGATGGAGAGGTTCAGACGGAGAAATGAAGGGAACTTCCAGGCATCCATGCGTGGGGCAAAAGTGCATGCGCTGATAACGCCTGTAATAGAACTCTTGTCAGTTCTGGGCCTTGCAGGTGTGCTGTGGTTCGGAGCAAGGAGAGTTATTGGAGGCCGGCTGACTGTAGGGGAATTCATGGCATTTCTGGGCGCTGCAGGGACTCTTCCTACCCCTCTTGCAAGGCTTTCTGTTTCGTACGGAGGATTCAACCAGGCACTCGGTGCTGCACTCCGCGTTTTCAATCTGCTTGATGAGGCGCCTGAAGTCGATGAGCCTGAGGACGCGATTCCTCTTCCTGAACCTGTGGAAGGGCGCGTTGATTTTGACAGTGTCAGCTTTGCATACCGTCCTTCTGAACCGGTGCTGCATGATATAGAACTTACTGTAATGCCTGGGGAAGTGGTAGCCCTGGTGGGCCCCAGCGGGGCAGGCAAGACCACGATTGCCAACCTTATTCCCAGGTTCTATCAACCTACCTCAGGGAAGGTATATATCGACGGGTTTGACATCAGCAAGGTTACTTTGCCCTCGCTGCGCAGTCAGATAGGATTGGTCCCTCAGGAGACAGTCCTCTTCAGCGTGAGCATCAGTGAGAATATCAGGTACGGCAGTCCCCATGCAGACATGGAAGACATTGTGAACGCTGCGAAGCTGGCAAACGCTCATGATTTCATTATGGAGCTTCCAATGCAGTACGATACGCCTGTAGGGGAGAGAGGTGTCACCTTATCCGGCGGGCAGAGGCAGAGGATTGCCATTGCCAGGGCAATCCTAAGGGATCCGAAGATATTGATACTGGATGAGGCTACATCATCGCTGGATTCCGAATCCGAGGCTGAAGTGCAGGAGGCCTTGTCCAGGCTGTTCTGTAACAGGACAACTCTGGTGATTGCCCACAGGCTGTCTACGGTCCAGATGGCAGACAGGATCCTTGTGATAGACAAGGGACGGATCATCGAGTCAGGGACTCACAAGGAGCTTATGGCAGCAGGAGGGCTTTACGCCAGGCTTGTATCCTTAGGGTTCCATGACGACTCACAGTCAGGCCAAGGCGGGACAGAAGCTGTTACAGACCTATGAGCTGGCGATTGGCAATAGGTGACTGATGCTTGCGTTCGGGAGGCCGATGCATTGCAGTGAGGGGCGTGCGAGAATTCGGCCGGCCACAGTGCCGAATTCGGACGAGGCGCGCCGCTAGCGCGCCGTCCCCGAACGCAAGCATCGGCCTCCCAGAAAGGTCCAAAGGGCGTTTCGATTGCTGAGGCGGATACATGAGTCAGATAGGGAGGATATCGTAAGATGCGTGCCATGGTAATGGCTGCAGGTGTGGGATCTCGCCTGAGGCCATTGACTGTAAACGTTCCAAAGCCAATGGTGCCTATACTGAACAAGCCTGCTATGGAGCATATCATTACTCTTTTGCGGCGCCACGGGATAAACGAAATCGTGGCGAACTTGTGGTACCTCCCTGAATACATCGAAGGATACTTCGGTGACGGAAGCGACTTCGGCATAAAGCTCAGTTACTCCCGTGAAAGGGAGCTACGCGGCACTGCAGGAGGTGTGCTTGCCGCTAAGGACTTGCTTATGCCGGATGATGAAGAGGATACTTCAGGCCAGGGTTCAGGCTCCGGAACGTTCATCCTCATGGCAGGGGATACGCTGACTTGCGCAGACTTGACAAGGCTTATCGAGTTCCACAAGTCGCGAAATGCCCTCGCTACCGTCGGGCTGAAACGGGTAGAAGATGTGTCCGGGTTTGGGATAGTTGTTACAGACGACGATGGAAGGATCCTGAGGTTTCAGGAAAAGCCCAAGCCCAGTGAGGCTCGCAGCGATCTTGCCAACACCATGATCTACGTGTTTGAGCCTGAGATTTTTGACTACATTCCATCCCAGGGGACGCCGGATTTCGGGCGCGATATATTCCCCCTGCTGGTTCAGGAAGGCGTGCCTTTCTACGGCTTTCCTCTTGATGAGTACTGGTGTGATATCGGAACCCTAGAAAAGTACTATGCTGCAAACAGAGATATCCTCAGTGGTAAAGCAGGCCTTAAGCTGCCGGGAAAAGAAGTGAGAGAAGGTATCTTTGTTTGTGAAGGCACTGGGCTTCACCGTGACATTACCCTGCATCCCCCGGTGTTCATAGGAGAGCACGTAACGATCGGAAAAGGCGCGATTATCGGGCCTTACAGTGTAATCGGGGACAGCTGTGAAATCGGCAAAGAGGCTATTATCGCAAGGAGCATAGTCTGGAACAATACGAGAGTCCGGCAAGGGGCAAATCTGATAGATAGTATAGTAGGAAGCGATTGCTATCTTGCAGCCGAACCTTGCCTGGGTGAAGGTGTTGTACTGAGCGATGAGTGAAAGCCTGTCTTTTAAAGGTCGAAGGCCTGGACGGCTTGTAATGGCGGTTATATGTGTCTTCATACTCATCCTGGGGTTTGGTGTCTATTACGCTAGATTAACGCAGACAGATAAAGAAGGAAACGGTGGAGCCGAAGATCCGGCACCGGTTGTAAGTGAGCAGGAAACAAGGGGTTTTCCTGAGGATTTGGAGTCAGGCATAGTCCTTGAAGAAACGAGGATAACCGTGCCTGAACCCGAAGGAACTCTGGGATGGACCTTCGGGGCTCGCGCGATAGAGTATGATACAGATAAGAACAAGGCCATCCTTCGCGAAGTTGAAGGCGTAAGGTTTGTTGAAGATAAACCTCAGCTTGAGATTCATGCAGGAGCTTTAAAGATAGACTTTACTACAGGCATGATGGATTTTGAAGGCAATGTGCGAGTGAGATCAGATAAAGGCCCCGGCTTTTCTGCAGCAGTTGCCAGTTGGGATCCTGGAACGAAGAGGTTTAAAGCATCCGGAAGTGTCCTCTACGAGGACGGTCTTTCCAAGATTTCCGGGGATGAGTTGGAAGTTGATGTAGAGCTCGAAATCACACATATCAAAGGAAATGTCCGGTTTCGTTCTCCTTTGTTTTAATTGTTTAAAGGAGGGTTTACCCTCAAGGTGCGGAATATGGTGCTTTTCTTAAGTAACGGCCACGGCGAAGACCTTATTGCAACTATGATTGCGCGGGAAGTTATTGCCGAAGGCGAGTCTCTTAACATAGCCGGTTTCCCATTGGTCGGGTTGGGGAAAGCCTACACTGGTGCGGGCATACCTGTTGTCGGCACGCAGAAAGCTATGCCTAGCGGCGGATTCCTGAGGCATGGCTTGTCATATGTATTAAAGGACATCAAGGCAGGGCTCATCAGCCTCACTCTTCAGCAAATAGAAGATTTGAAAGCGTTAGGGAAAAACGTGAGTCTTCTCGTATCCGTAGGCGATATTTTTCCGTTGTTCCTCGGTGGCCGTAATGTTAAGGCACCGATGTTGTTTTTGTCTACGGCAAAGTCTGAGTATATCCAGGGGCATCTTGGTATTGAATGCCGGCTGATGCGAAAGTATGCCGGCCTTGTCCTGGCAAGGGACGAAAGGACTGCTAAAGCCCTTCAACAAAGAGGAGTCCCTGCCAGGTGCGCCGGGAACGTAATGATGGATGGGTTTGCCATAACCGGCGAGAGCTTCGGCCTCAACCTCAAGAAGAGAGTCGTCGGCATTCTCCCCGGCTCGAGAGAAGAAGCATACAGGAATATGAAGACTCTCCTTCAGGCGGTCAGCCACTTGACCGACTTTAGCGGTGATAATCTTGACTATGTAGTCGGGCTTGCGCCTAACCTTGATGAGGACAGGCTTGAACAGGTAGTGCAAGAGGCAGGGTGGCGGTATGAAAGGCAGGACCCGGAAGAGAAAAAACGGGGTGTGACCGCCCGCATCTATCCCGGTTCAGGAGGCATGACACCCTGTGTCACGGTATCTCAGGGGTGGTTCGGGGATGTCTTGAATATCAGCGATATCGTAATCGGCCTGTCAGGGACGGGTAACGAGCAGGCTGCAGGGCTTGGCAGGCCTGTTGTGACCTTTCCCACTGAAGGGCCCCAGTTCAGCCTGAAGTTTGCCAAGGCGCAAAAGAGGCTTTTAGGCGATGCAGTGGCATTTGTCGAATCAGATGATATGAAAGATGTTGCATCAGAAGTCATGAGCATTCTTGGAGATCCGGTTCGTATCGAAAGGATGCGCGAAGCAGGCTATGAAAGAATGGGTGAACAAGGAGCTGCCAAGAGAATCGCGAAGATTATCATAGATTTCATTGAAACCGGGAGTTGGGAGGGCAGGTAATGGTTAAACGGACCGGCCTGTATTGCAGAACAAAGTCAGTACTATCGCTTATTGTCACAGTTTCTGTGGTTTTCGCCTTGTTTTCTTTCGCCCTTTTGCCTTATCCTGTTCTTGCTCAGGAGGATTCTGAAGCAGTTCAGGGAGAAGGCAGCAGTGAAGAAGTCATCGATATTGTGGCAGATGAGCTCAGCTATGATCGAAAATCCGGGCTGGCTACTGCGAAAGGTAATGTCGAAATATCATTTAAGTCGTATCGAATCACTGGGAATTATGCAGAGTATGACGAAAGCGGTGCAGTTGTAGTTATTACAGGCCGCGCCAGGTTCGAAGATACAGAGGAAAGATCTGTTCTTGTTGCAGATAGGATCGTGGTATCTTTGGAAACAGGGGAAATGGAAGCCGAAAGCGGTGTGTTCCTGAGGCATAAGGACGGCGAAGTGCTTGCTTCCGGAGACAGGCTTTCTTACCTAGGTGACGACGGACGGGTGATCATCGACGGGAATGCCTCAGTGGAGATTGGAGATAAGATCTTCCAAGCAAGCTCCATCACGGTATACATTGATGAAGAGAGAGTCGTGGCTGAAGGCGGCACCCGAACCGTTATTCCTCGAGGTCAGTAGGAAGCAGCCTGTACACTGTGTGTAATAGACGTAGTTTCTGTTCGGAGGGGCATTCATGGGAATAGTCTGTACGGGCTTAATCAAGAAATACGGTAGGCGTGAGGTTGTTCGCGGCGTTAGTTTAGACGTTTATCCCGGAGAGGTTGTCGGGCTATTAGGCCCTAACGGCGCAGGCAAGACAACAACCTTCTATATGATAGTCGGCCTGGAAGCAGTCCACGGCGGATCCATTCACCTAAACGGAGAGGACATAACCAAGCTGCCTATGCATCAGCGGGCAAGGCTCGGCATTGGGTATCTTGCTCAGGAGCCTTCAATTTTCCGGAAGCTGACAGTGGAAGAGAACATCCTTGCTGTGTTGGAGCTTATGGGAATCTCCAGAGAGGAACGGCTCACAAGGATGGAGAGGCTTCTTGAGGAGCTTGCCATCGGCCATGTGCGTAAGCAAATGGGAAATACGCTCTCGGGCGGTGAGCGAAGGCGTGTGGAAATAGCGCGAGTGCTTGCAGGATCGCCTGAATATATCTTGCTTGATGAGCCTTTTACAGGTGTTGACCCTATAGCTGTTTCAGATCTTCAGGAAATCATCGGACGCTTTCGTGAGCAAGGCCTTGGCGTCCTGTTGACAGACCACAATGTGAGAGAAACCTTAGCCATTGTCGACAGAGCTTATATCCTGCATGACGGGAAGGTATTGGTAGAAGGAGATCCCGACTCAATAGCGGATGATCCTGTAGCGAGGAAGTACTACTTCGGGGAGCGGTTTGAGTTTTGAGGTGCCTTGAGCGATACATCTATAAGGAGCTACTCAGCCCGGTTCTGTTTGGTGTCGTTGCTTTTACCTTGATTTTTGTCGCTGCTGACCTGTTTTTCATGCTTGCACGGTTGCTTGTAGATGGAACCGTAGGCTTAGGGACTGTTATGCGCTTGTTTGTGCTGGGGCTTCCGCGCATCGTTGCTTTGACCCTGCCCATGTCCACTCTCCTTGGAATTCTCCTTTGTTACAGCACGTTTTCTGCGTCCAGCGAGATTGTGGCTATGAGGGCAGCAGGCCTCAGCCTGATTGGAATAATGACTCCTGCATTAATTGTAGCCTTGATAGTGAGCGGGGCTACGTTTGCATTTAATGAGAAAGTTGTCCCCGGAGCAAACCGTAGATTTGAGGAGATTATGTGGGAAATTGGCAAGAGGTCAAACCCGTTCATTCAGAGAAATCTAGTTCTTAGGGAGTTTGAAAAAGGAGTCCTTACGAGGCTGGTTTTCGCTGACGCGTACGATGCTGAGAAAGAGCGGTTCAGCCGCGTAACAATGCAAGAATTCGAAGACGGAAGGCTTGTCCGGATTACCGAGGCTGCGTCCGCAAGATGGGATGAATCAGCCTGGTTGTTTGAAGACGGGATTTCCTACAATGTCGTTGACGGAGACAGAGTCGTTTCAGTGAGGTTTGCCAGGCAGGAAGGGCGTATTGCGTATACTCCGAAAGAGGTGGCCAGGGGGGGCTTGAGTCCGGATGAGATGTCTGCATCTGAACTCAGGCAGCATGTACGTCGGCTGAAAGAGCAAGGCCAAGACGTGACAAAGCTTCTGGTGGAGTATTATCTCAAGTTCGCCATCCCGTTTGCGGGTATGGTATTCGGTCTTGTAGCTGCTCCTCTCGGTATTACGACTCACAGGTCTTCGACATCACGGGGCTTCGGAATGAGTATACTAATCATCTTTGTCTACTATGTTATAATGAGCTTGAGTTGCGCGCTGGCTGAGCGGGGGAGTATCCCGCCTATGCTGGGCGCATGGTTTTCAAACATATTATTTGGCTCTATCGGTGGTTTGATGATGGTTAAGAAGTCCTGACGAAAGATTTTTAGGCAGGGGGTATACCGTGTACGGACTCGGACTCGTTCTCATGCTTGTGGTCCTCGGCGGCCTAATCGCATTTATCGGTGACCGCATCGGCATGAAGATCGGCAAAAAGAGGCTGAGCATTTTCGGGCTCCGTCCGAAATATACCTCGATCTTAATTACGATTATCACAGGGATTGTCGTAGCCGGCACGTCGGTTTTGGTGATGAGTATTGTATCTCAGGATGTCAGGACCGCCCTCTTCAGGATGCATGAGATTCAGGCTACGTTAGCGTCCACACAGGAGCAGCTAACTACTGCCTTTGCCGAGCTGACTGCTAAGGAAGAAGAGCTTGCCAAAGGTGAGGTGCGTGTAAAGGAGCTCCAACAGGAAATAGACAGCTTGACAGAACGGATTGACGGATTAACCGGTGAGCTGGAGAAGGTCGAAGAGGAGAGGGCAAAAGCACAGAAAGAAAAAGAAGCCTTAGAAGAGGAAAGTAAGGCTTTAGAGACTTTGATAGTCAGTTTGACAGAGGAAGCCAATGAGCTTTACGAGTTCATCGGCCTTATGCGGCAGTTCCTGGAAGGGCTTCAGTTAAGTGATATTACCTACCGATCTGAGGAGATTATCCTTGCTACGGTGATGGATGGCAAAGGTGAGCCTGACGTCATCCGAGAAGAGATCTCCGAGTTCTTCAGGCAGGCTAACAGGCTTGCTTTGGCACGCAAGGCGAGTATCGAAGGCAGTGAAGACGAGGCGATTATCTTTTTCGTGGATAATCTCGAGACTATTGCACAAAGGATCGCAGAGGCTGAGGATTCAGTAGTTATAAGATTAGTATCTGCTACTAACGCCTTTGTCGGCCAGCCTGTTTATGCGTATCTGCAGATATTCGAAAACAAGCTCCTTTTTGAAGAGGGGCAGGTAGTGGCAGAGCGTATTATCGACGGTTCCCTGGGCCAAAGTGTTGTTCAGGATGAACTGATGAACCTTCTCATGGCAGCTAATGACGAAGCAACCCGGCTTGGAATGGTAACTGATATTGAAGGGCGAGTCGGGCAAGTTTCAGCTTCAGAGTTTAACAGCGCTAAGTCCGCGATTATAGAGTCCGGCGGGAGGGTGCGTGTTCTTGCCGTAGCTGCTCAGGACACCTGGAACACGAGGCCTCCGCTTAGGATATCCTTCAAGATCGAGCAGCTAGAGGACGAATCGGAGTGATTCCGAAGAGTACGAAGAGTGCAAAGCGGCATCTGAATGATTCCGAACAGTACAAAGTGGCAGAGAATGCAGAGCGGTAAGTGTTGCACTCGGAGGTGACTCCCCGAGCAGAGGTGCCTTGAGAGGCTCCGGGCAGTAGAATACTGTCACTGGCTCATGCAAAGGACCACTCCACGTGTGGAATGGGTTCGAATGAACCTAAATGGCTCGCCACGCGAGCCATTTTCGCATGGTAAAGCCAGAAAAGCACCGTGGTTGGCTTACAGGAAAAGCCATTCGCCAGCCAAAAGAACCCAAAAAGAGAGTGATTGGCTCAGGGGAAGAGCCAATAGGTTGCGAAAAAACTCCCGAATTGCTTTGGTTGGTTCATCCCGTGAGCCATCTTTTGGTCAAACAGTGTCAAAAGAAGCACACATGGCTCTCAGGATAAGCCAATCTGCCACTGAAACGCTCTGAAAAGCTTTTAGATCGCTCTGATCGGTTCACCGCATGAGCCATCTGTGCCCGTGGAAGCTGTGGAGACCGGTTGAATGGCTCACGAAATGAGCCGTTCAACGGTTAAAGGATCGTCAAGCTCTTTTGAATGGCGCATTCTGTGAGCCATGTATCGCCTCAGAAAGCCTCAAAGGAGCTCAAATGGTTCGTACAGTGAGCCACTTGGTATCTGAAAGATGCCCGGCTCAGTCTAAACGGCTCCCCTAGAGAACCATCCGAGCACTGAAAAACCTTCAAATCCGTCTGTTTGGCTTATGAGTGGAGCCATTCGGCTAGAGGACCGCAGTCAGGCCTTCTGCAGTTGCTCATTTTAGAAGCCAATTAGCCGATGAGGGAGCCGCTACTAGCCGATGAGAGAGCCACTACTGACCGCGGAGAGAGCCTCTACTTAGGCTGGATGGCTCAAAGAAAGAGCCGGCCCGGCGTCCCAAGCCGGGCGTTTTGAGGAAATCCTGCCTACGAACCAATGGAACCAATGAAACCAATGGACTCCTGATTATTACTCCAAATCCCATATGTCCCTATGATTCCTCCTTATACCTCTTTTCCCATTAATCCACGCTTCTACCTGGGCTTATGTAAGAAGGATTATTTTGATCCACACAGTAAGTATAACTTGCAAAACCTAATCTAGCTGGCATTTAGTATCCAGTTTGCGCTTATTTGGCCAGGAAATGCCAAAGGGTGCTCAAGACGCCGGAGAACAGTCGGGGGCTCTGAGCGAACCCCGGTAGTCACTGAAGACCCCGGCAGTCACCTGAGATTGGGTTTGCGTGTCCTGCAAAGTAGGCCAACACTCTACGGAAGGAGGTGTATTTTGAAGATCGGCCTTACTGGCCTGGCCTTACTGCAGGATGGCCTTACCCGTAAGCGGGAGATGATGCAAGGAGGAAACAAGGACACTCCTTTGGCTGACCCTCCTTAACCACGGGAAACGGCCCTGTTCATAGAAATAAGGAGGTATTAGGTAATGAAGAAGTACTTGGCAGTAGTTTTAGCCGTAGCAATGGTTCTAGGGCTTATGCTACCTGTCATAGCCAGCCCCTTTGAAGATGTCCCCGAGAATCACTGGGCGTATGAAGCTGTCAAGCAGCTTGCCGCATACGGCCTAATCCAGGGATTCCCCGATGGTACATACAAAGGGCAGGAGCCTATGACCAGATATCAAATGGCGATTGTAGTCGCGCGTCTCCTTTCTGACCTGGACACAGAAATCATCGAGCTCCGGAATGCAATAGAGTCCGGACTCGAGGCAGAGCAGACAGCCAGGGCAGAAGACAGAGCAGCTATTGATGCTGCAATCGAGCAGGCTAAGGACGACGCTGTCCGGATGGCAGCAGAGATGGCAGAAGAGCTTGCCCAGAAGGCCGCATCTGAAGCCGCAGAGGCTGCCGCCGAAGCCGCTGTAAGCAAGCTTGAAGAGGCAGGCCTTTTAGGCGAAGAAGAGCCTGAAAGTGAAGAGGAAGTTGCAGAAACACCTATCATCGAGAGAATCATAGAAAAGCACATACTCGAATCTGAAGGTGCAATCGACGAGGAGACTCTTGATGCAAAAGTGGCAGAATCTATCGCTCTTATCGATGCCATCAAGGCAGAGTTTGCGATGGAGCTCGCAGTCCTCGGAGTTAGAGTAAGTGCACTCGAGGAGCAGCTGGCAATCTCAACCCAGAGACTGGAAAACGTAGACGCAATAACTCGCGAGACAGCAATCAGGCTGGCACAGACCACAATGAGACTGCAAGAGACCAATGAGAAGCTGGACCGGTACATAGCCAGCCAGGAGAAGGTGCGCTTCTCCGGATCAAGCAAAGTCTCATTTGAAGACGTTGACGTAGACGGCCCCGGAATTCCGTGGAAGGATCCCTTTGATCCTGACAATGAAGAAGGCGATTCCGACTATCAGTTCATGCCGACTTCTGTCTTCGACCACAACCTCAGCTTGAAGCTTACTGCAAACGTAGCTGAAGGCATAGTAGTGGAAGCAGGCCTTGATACAATCACCAATATCCTCGGCGGTGGTTGGAAAACAAGGACCTTCCAGTTGAAAGACGGAGGATTCTACCTAGACATTACAGCACCGGGCGTTGTCCGTCATGTGCGCGTAGGCAATGTTGCCGAGCCTGAAGCTACCTTTACAGACTTCACTCTGCAAGGGCACCTTCTCCGCGACGATAACGAGAACCCCCTCTATGAGGGCGCATTAGGCGAGTTCGTATACAACAGAATGGGAGCCACAGGCCTTTTCTTCAGGCTCAACGAGCCTGTAGCAGAAGGTGAAGAGCTCCAATACGCCAGATACGCAGTGGCTTTAGACTCAAAGCTGGCCCTTACCGAGAATATCACAGCAGGCGCAACCGTCGTCCATGTGTTCGACGACAGGGGCTCCTTGGCAGCCGGTCCTGAAGCTGCACTGGAGGATACAGTCATCGGTGCAAATGCTAAAGCAATCCTCATCCCCGGCTGGGAAGCCACAGGTGAGATCGCGCAGCATACTGCGGGTGACAGCAAGAGCCTTGCCTACAGACTGGGCCTTGACGGCCAGATCGGGCCGGTAGGACTCGATGCTTCCTTCAGAAAGGTAGAAGCAGGATTCGCTCCTTACTTTGTCGAGGTTCCTCATGACAAAGGTGCCGGAGTCGGAATCGACAATGACGTGAAAGTCGCAGAACTCAATGCAGCGCTTCCTATAGGTGAAATCCTCGACGGCGACCTGACATTGAACGGCGGCCTGAAGAGGTCCGGCAATGCTGAGTGGACTCGCGAAGATGCGGATCTCATCACAAAGACGTCTATCGGTGCAACATACGCAAGGAACCTCATGGGTGCAGACGTAGAAGTAGACGCAGGCCTTGCGCTTGTCCATAACGACAACACCGCGGAGAACACGATAACTGACTCTCTTGAAGCAAAAGGCCGAGTTATGGCTGAATTCCAGCCGATTACAGCTGAGTTTGAGATTACAGACACGAGAGACATCGAAACTAAGGCTGCAATCTCAAGAGAGAGTGTCCTTGACCTCGGGTTCGAGTACGACCTTACATCCAACATAGCAGTGTCCGCTGGATATAAGGCTTACAACCTGAAGGATGAGGACGAAAGGACAGCAGCAGTAAGCGAGGCTTACTCAGTGAAGCGGGCCGGTGTCAGCACAGAGTTTAACCTGACTCCTATCACGAAGCTCACCGGTTCCTACGACTACAACAGGGTTGACTACAGCGACAGCACACCTTGGACAGAAGACAGCTCTGAGATCGAGGGCGTCAGGACCAGTGCTAAGGCAGGTCTTGAGGTTAGCTTTACCCCTGAGACCAGTGTCTTCGGCGAGGTCGGTATTGAATCCGGCGCAGTCCGTCTCCCTGAAGTAGAAGGACGTCTCACCGCAGGAAAGGTAGGCCTTGCCCATAGCTTCACAGAGAATGCCGGTCTCGAACTAGGTTACGAAATCGGTGTGTTCAGGAGCCAGGACAACCCTGAGCAGGACTACAACGTGAACAGAGCTACAGCATCGCTTCAAGTCAGCTTCTAAAGACCCCATAGTGCCCTTGCCTTGCGAAGGTGAGGGAAATCAGCTGGGTAGCTGGACTGAAGATGCTCTTGGCAAATCCCCGAGGCAACAAGCCCCGGGGATTTGCTTTTGTCCCAAAGGGCAACGAATTTATCAATTAAACATAAGATGGAGATAATAAGAAGGAATTTCAAGCATATATGGTGAATAGTAGTCAAACAACCATCAATAGAATTTGTGAGAAAAAATTGCACAAAAAGATTTTGTAAATGGAGGAATTCCAGCCTGTATGGCGAATAAGCGAAATTGAGGCCATTATATGGTCTTGATCCATGTTTATCCTGCACGGCAGTGGGCGAAAGGAGGTGCACCTAGCGGTTTCCCACGTAGGCCGGGAGAGGATAACGAAAAGGGTGTGAACGCTACATATCTGTTGCGCCTGGGATGAGGGAACAAGGTCACTCACCTTAGGCAGACAGAATACGGCACACACCCCGATTATGAAAATAACCGAGGGGGAATAAAATGATGAGAAAGTATCTACCGGTAGTACTGTCTGTTCTATTGGTTATAGCTCTGGCAGTGCCAGCAGCTGCAGGCCCCTTTGCTGATGTGCCACAGCATCACTGGGCATACGAAGCAGTAAAACAGCTTGCAGCTTATGGATTGGTTATCGGCTTCCCTGATGGCGAGTTCAAAGGCAACGAGCCTCTGACAAGGTACCAGATGGCTATGGTAATCGCCAGGCTCCTGGTATCCCTTGATGCGCAAATCAAGGCCGAGATCGAAGCTGCAAAAACAGTGATTCCTGAAGCTCCGGCTCCTGTTGAAGTTGAGAAGGAAGTCATTGTTGAGCAGCCTGTAATTGAAAAAGTAATTGAAAAAACAATAGTCGAGAAGCTCGAGACCGAAGCACTCGAAGCACTTGAGGCAAGGATTGCTGCTCTCGAGGGCGATGTCGAGGGGCACGATGCTGAGGTCGCAGCGAAGCTTGCAGATCTCGAAGCCAAGATCGCCAGAGGCGACGCAGACAACGCTGCAGCCATTGAGGCGCTCAGGGCCGAGTTGGCAGCGCTGGAGATCCCAGTCATGCCTGAGATTCCAGATGTCGATGCAGCAGTGTCAGAAGCTATTGCTCTAATCGACGCTCTGAGGGCAGAGTTCATAACTGAGCTCGACGTCCTCAACGCAAGGACCAATGTTCTCGAGGGTGAGCTCGCGCTTGCCATGGAGAAGATCGCTGCGCTTGAGGAAAGGGCAGATGTCGCTGACCTCAGGGTTGACGAGATTGACGCTACACTTGCTGCTCACCTCGCAGGCCATGAGAAGGTCAAGATCTCAGGCTCCAGCGAAGTCAAGTTCGAAGATGTCGATATTCGTTCAGAGAATGCGAGTGTCGAAGCCTGGAAGGATCCTAGTGAGATCTTTAAGGCTGAGGATAAGAACCATGGATCCGGTAAGTATGCGAAAAAGACAGATTTCAAACATACGCTTGGTCTGACTCTTACTGCATATCCGGCTGATGGAGTGACTGTGAAGGCCGGTCTGAAGACTGTTACAAACCTCTTCACCGGTGCCCTTACAGGGAACTTGGAAGTGGGCAGCCTGTCGCTGGAAGTGACTACCGATGGAATCCTGGAGAGGCTGTATGCCGGCGATCTCACATTGCCTGAAGGAACGTTCACGCCATACACATTCTGGGGCGAGACGATCCTTGACGATGACGATGACCCAATATACAAGGGTGTCGTAGCTGAATTGGGTTACGACATGTTCTCCGGAACCCTTCTCTTCACGAGGATACAGGAAGCCAGTGCCGCGACTCCTTGGATTTGGAGAGCAACCTCTTGTGAGGATGACTATGTCATAGTATGGCCTGAGGGCTTCGATCCTGATGATGAAACCACCTGGCCTGAGCCTATAGATGAAGATACTCCCTTCGATCCTGCTGATCTAGATACTTGGCCGGGAGACTTCTACTGGGACGTCTGGGATGCTTCGGATTGGGTTGAGAGGCCGTATGAGTTCATAATTCCAGGTGCTCCTGCTCAAAACGCCAGGTATGCTTTCGCAGGCGAAGGCAAAGTGGCTCTCCTTGACAACCTGAACCTCGGAGTTGCCTACGTAAGAGCATGGGACGACTACCTATCAGGCGTAGTTGCTCCTCACGAAGTGAGGGAGAA
>CZCA01000795.1_pt1 | contig 23872 bp, 30 predicted proteins | sample 591981 | NCBI WGS metagenome assembly CZCA01 (sample SAMEA3556810, study PRJEB10932) | anaerobic digester metagenome
GCCACTTATCGTTCCCTGGGCATGATTAAGTAGGTTATAGCTGGTTAGGTTGGTTTTTCCCTTTACGGAGGCAATCGGTATCCAGGGCTTATGCCACCATGGCTTATTATGTCTTTGAGCCGCTCAACCTCTCTTCGAAAATCCTTCTAGTTTGATAAAAGCTCCCAATGTACTCCTGCCTTACCTTAGTTTTTTATAATTGGCTAAGTGCTAAACAACAAATCACCCGGCATTAATCTGCGTAACTTAATAGCTTGTCAATATTAAATATATTATGATATATTTACCTGTGTTTCATATGGTCTCATAGTTTAGGCTTTAAGGGTTATGATACAATTAGGCTACAATCCAAAAAGAGGGAGCCTTGAATGAATAATCCGCATAGCAATGAAAAACCAATACCGGATTTACCTCGATATCCATTAGAGCAGATTGGTTCTGCTGAAAAAAGAGCCCGGGTGCCGGAAAGTTCAGTGGGACCGGATTACTTTTCTATTTTGGAAGAACAAGCCACCCGCCAATTAGAAATGACTGCTTCTATAGGTGCTAAGACTGCGGTGTTGATCACCAATACGGGTATTGGACAAGGTGAACACCAGCTGGGAAGTATGCTGATGAACCAGTTTTTTTTCAGTTTAACCCGGTTGGAAGAGGTGGTAAGGTGTATACTGTTTATTAACAGCGGGGTTTTTTTGGTAACCGAAGGTTCAGACATTTTGCCTCATTTACGCGTGCTGCAGGAACGCGGGGTGGAAATAATCATCAGCAGCGCCTGCTTGGAACATTACCAGCTGACCGATAAAATACAAATAGGCTCCATGGCTAACATGTTCACGATAACGGAAAAACTTATGGACAGCCTGCGAGTTATAACTCTCTAAGTTATTTCCCCATATACCTATACCAAGACTTAGTCAATGCAGGGAGGATCCCATGCTGGAACATGATGTTGCACGAATAAAAGATTTGATTGACCAACAGCGTTTGGCTGAGCTGCGTGACCTATTTTCTCAATATCCGGTACCGGATATTGCTGATTTTCTTATGACTGTAGACGAAAAGAATAGAGTGCTTCTATTTAGACTTCTTCCCCGTAACATATCATCAGATGTTTTTGCTTATTTGGATACTGAGGACCGTAACGACATTTTGAAAGGGTTAAGTCGTGAAGAAACTCGCGATTTGCTACTTAACCTTCGCCCTGATGATCGTACGGTTTTATTCGAAGAGCTGCCCGGTAGGGTTACCCAAAGGCTTCTCAACCTGCTTACCCCGGAAGAATTAAAAATAGCCAGATTACTCTTAGGTTATCCGGAAGAAAGTGTTGGCCGGTTAATGACACCGGACTATGTAGCTGTCAGGCCAGAGTGGACCATTGGCGAGGCCTTAGAGCATATTCGCCAGAAAGGCCACCATAGCGAGACTCTTAACGTCATATACGTAACCGATGCCAGCTGGAAGCTGCTTGACGCCATAGAGATCTACCATTTCATTTTGACCAATCCTGAGAAACGGGTTTCCGAATTAATGAGCCACTCCGTTACCAATATTTCTGCTTTTGAAGACCGGGAAGAAGCGGTTCACATGATGCTTAGATATGATATTCAAGCTCTGCCAGTAGTAGACTCAGAAGGAGTCTTACTGGGAGTAGTGACCTTTGACGATGTAATGGATGTTGCCCAAGAAGAAGCTACAGAGGACTTTTACAAAGGTGCAGCGGTCAGTCCGTTAAAAACCACTTACTTGGAAACAGGCATATGGGAATTGTATAGCAAGCGTGTAGTGTGGTTGGTGGGATTGGTAGTAGTGAATCTGTTGTCCCTGGAATTAATAGCTTACTATCAGGAACTGCTAGCTTCCACTATTGCCTTAACTTTCTTTATCCCCCTTCTGTTAGGCAGCGGCGGTAATACCGGTTCCCAATCGTCTACTATCATAATCCGCGGCTTGGCTACCGGTGATATCCAATTAAAAGAATGGGCATTATCGCTAAAAAAAGAGTTATTAGTAAGCCTACTCTTAGGTTTCACCATGGGGTTGGTTGGTATTGTACTAGGTGGCTGGAAAGGTGGATTTAACATTGCCTTAATTGTTGGCCTTACTATGATCCTTATTATTATAGTGGCCAATTTGATTGGGGCAATTTTGCCGCTGATTTTGACAAAATTAAAATTGGATCCTGCCGTAGCCAGCAATCCTCTAATCACTTCTATTACCGATGCCACTGGACTGATTATATTCTTCTCCATATCCCAGTGGATTTTGGCCTTAAGCCATTAGCTTAGCCGTAGCCATATTCAATTTAGCTGTGTTAGGCAGGAAAATAGTGTATCATGACGAAATCATTGTATAATATATCCACTTATTCGACTATTTCCAATACATGGCCTTATTTTAAGGAGGGTATAATATGGCTGATGAGATTCAACTGGTAGTTTTTACTTTACAGCAGGGTGATACAGTATGTGAGTACGGAGTAACTATTACTCAAGTACAGGAGATTATTCCCATGGCCAAAACCACTAAACTCCCTGAGGCTCCTGATTTTGTCGAAGGAATTATTAACCTGCGCGGTAGAATTATCCCCATTATTGACCTTAAAAAACGGTTTCAGATGGGAGCGTCTGAACTTACCAGTGATACACGGAGTGTAGTAGTGGAAGTAGCTGGGCAAACCGTGGGCATTATTGTGGATCAGGTCAGTGAGGTTTTAAGACTACCGGTAGAAAGTATCGAACCGCCTCCAGTAGCCATTGGAGGCATTAACGCTGAATATCTTACTGGAGTTGGAAAGCTGGATGAGCGTCTGCTGATACTTTTGGATATGGATAGGATTCTTACCGAAAGAGAACAGGCTGAACTAGCTGGTGTCAGTGAACTAGAATAGTTTCCCGACACCCTGAAGCCGGTTCCGGTTTCAGGGTTTTGTTTTGGATGGAGGTTATATGCGCATAGGGATTGATATTGTAGATATTAAACGCTTTCAGTTGGTAATTCAGCGTACACCGCGCATACTGCAGCGGGTGTTTACGGAAAAGGAGCGGGCTTATTGTTTAGCTAAAAGCAACCCTTATCCATCTTTAGCCGCTCGTTTTGCTGCCAAAGAAGCCATTCGCAAACTGCATCCTAGTCTAAGCCGTGGAATTCGTTTTCATGATGTGGAAGTTACCGTAGATGGCCAGGGCAGGCCTGGAGTAATTCTCCATGGGGCGGCCTGGGAGCGTTGCCAAAAATCGGGTATTACTAGATTGGACTTATCGTTATCCCATAGTAAGGAGCAGGCCATCGCAGCCGTAATAGCTGAAGGGGGGAAAAATACTGATGAAAGTGGTGCAGTCTGAGGAAATGAGGGCTATCGACCGCCAGGCCATAGAAGAATACGGTATTCCTGGTGTTGTACTCATGGAGAATGCCGGGATCAGGACCGTGGAAGTAATCGAGGATATTCTGGCTGGACTATCCAGCCAGCAGGTACTTATATTGGTGGGAAAAGGCAACAATGGCGGAGATGGCTTGGTAATAGCCCGTCATTTGATTAATGGCGGAATTCCGGCAAATGTATTTATGTTAGGGCAGCCAGAGCAGTTAACTCCAGATGCCCTGGTTAATTACCGGATACTGGAACAAATGAAAGCCCCGCTGTATCCTCTGCAAACGGAGGAAGACCTTGATCGGTTGACTTTAGCTTTGCTGAAGGCCAGCTTAGTGGTGGATGCCATCTATGGAATCGGTTTCAAGGGGAGCTTAGATGACTTTGAAACCCAGGTAGTGAAGCTGGTAAACTGGAGCCAGCTACCGGTAGTGGCAGTGGATATAGCTTCGGGAGTGGAGGCTGATAGCGGACGGATTCATGGAGCTGCTATTAAGGCTATCCATACAGTTACCTTTGGGTTGCCTAAACTTGGACAATTAATAGAGCCCGGTAAATCTTATACTGGAACACTGACCGTGGCTGATATTTCATTACCTCGGGATTTACTCACCGATCCTGAATTAAAAATAAATCTTATTACTGATGAACTGGTACAGCCCTTTCTATACCCCCGTGCTGCCCAATCTCATAAGGGAACCTACGGCCATGCCCTTATCATAGGAGGATCTACCGGCATGACCGGAGCGGTGATCATGGCTGCCCGGGCAGCACTGCGTGTGGGCGCCGGATTAGTGACAGCCGCCTTACCTGAATCTCTTCAGGGGGGAGTAGAAAATGAAATGGTTGAGGTTATGACTGTACCTCTAGCCGAGACAGCCCAGGGAACTATTGCCCGTGAAGCTTTGCCAGCTATCGAAAACTTATTGGGAACTACTTCGGTATGCGCCATTGGTCCGGGAATGTCTCGCTACCGGGAAGCTCCCGCTATCTTGCATCAGGTTTTGGAGAGAGCTGGCATTCCCATAGTAATTGATGCCGACGGCCTAAACGCTGTCAGCGAAGATATAAATATATTAAAGGACCGGCAAATACCGATTGTACTAACTCCTCATCCTGGGGAAATGGCTCGTCTGACTGGATTAACTATTGAAGAAATACAAGCCGATCGTTTGGAAATAGCACGCAGTTCTGCCCAAAAGTGGGGAGTCACTGTGGTCCTTAAGGGAAGCGGTACCGTAGTAGCTTATCCTAGTGGAGAGGTATTCCTCAATCTAAGTGGGAATCCAGGCATGGCCACAGCCGGCAGCGGTGATGTGCTGTGCGGTATGATAACCGGATTAATTGCTCAGGGACTGCGGCCTCAGGATGCAGCCATGGTAGCAGTTTACCTGCATGGTTTAACTGGAGATTATGTGGAAAAAGTCAAAGGCCAGCGGGGCTTAATCGCTGGAGATATAATTGAAGGGCTGCCAGAAGTGCTGAGAGGTTTCGAAGCAGCCCATAGTTAATATAATAATAAAAGCAGGTAGGCGACTATAATTTCATTGCTGTGAAAATGCCCTCGCGGTGACAAAAAAGACGACTATATTGTCATTGTCCCCTCCGGGGACTCCTAATGTTCGCTAACGCTCACTACTAATGTTGGCCCTTCGGGCACTACTGATGTTCGCTAACGCTCACTACTAATGTTGGCCCTTCGGGCACTACTGATGTTCGCTAACGCTCACGGCTAGTGTTGCGAGCCCTGTCAGGGGCGTGGCAATCCCTATGTGGACGCTAACCACGGCTTTGCAGGAGTGTTAACCGGCTCGCTCCAAGACTCCTCGCCTGCAACATATCGGCTTACTTCGGTGCGAAGCGGACCGCTCGGAATTCGTGCACTCAGTCCTCGCTGCGTAAAACTCTGTTTCGAGCGACCCTTCGCAGCCCTCAGTTTCGCCGTGTGTTGCAACGGCTCGTCGTACGTCACTCGCCCGGCTAATACTCCTGCTTAAGCCGACTAGCGATGTTTTTATTTATCGTGGCCTGTTCTTCAGGTGAAAATTGCGTGAAAGAGGTGAAGTAATGCTTGCCAAAGATATTATGACCCGTGAAGTCATCACTGTTAAGCCTAAGGACCGGGTTGATAAAGTAGCTCGTCTGCTGGTGGATCATAAAATCAGTGGAATTCCAGTGGTAGATGACCAGGGTCATGTGATCGGTATTGTTACGGAAAAAGATCTTATTGTTAAAGCTTCCGAATTGAGGGTACCTTTTTACGTGACACTATTTGACAGTATTATTTTTCTGGAAAACCCCATACGGTTTAACAACGATTTGAAGAAGTATACTGCTGTGTTTGTGGAAGATGCCATGACGGGAAATGTAGTAGTTGTAGAAGAAGACACAGAAATCAACGATATTGTAAAACTTATGCAAAACAAACGTATTAATCGTGTTCCGGTAGTTCGTCACGGGAAATTGGTGGGGATAATAACCCGCAATGATGTACTGAAATCGATGGTAAAAGGCAATGGATAATATTCGACCGACCTGGGCAGAAATAGACTTAGCAGTTATTAAGCGTAATTTCATCCAGATCCGAAGCAGAGCAGGCAAAGCTAAGGTAATGGCAGTAGTGAAGGCTAATGCATATGGTCATGGCATGGGTGAGGTCGCCAGAGTATGTGCCCAAAACGGAGCCGACTTTTTCGGAGTTGCTACTGTGGAGGAAGCTTTGGAATTATGGGAGTATGGCTATGGGATTCCCATTCTAGTTTTGGGATATACACCGTTGGCTCATGCACGAGAGATTGTTAAATATGGAATCAGGGCAACTGTTTTCAACGAAGAATTGGCCGAAGCTATATCTAAAGAAGCCATGAATCAGGGTCTTCCGGGGTATATTCATATCAAGATGGATACCGGTATGGGAAGATTAGGATTTCACCCCAATCCTGAGGCCTTGCAAATTATCAACCGTATTAATGGAATGCCTGGTTTGATATTAGAAGGGATTTATACCCATTTCGCAGCCGCTGATTGGGCTGACAAGACCTATACTTATGAGCAGTTTAACCGGTTTAACGATTGGCTAACCCGGCTGGGGAAATGTGGTATCCATATTCCCATAAAACATTGTTCCAATAGTGCAGGCCTGATAGATCTCCCTGAAACTGTTGATCTGGACATGGTTAGAGCCGGGATTGTTCTCTACGGACTATATCCTTCAAGGGAAGTAGACCGAGAGTCGTTACCTATAACACCGGCTATGCGCTTAAAAAGCCGGATTGTGGCGGTGAGAACAGTGGAGCCCGGGCATACAGTTAGTTATGGCCGAACCTATCAATGTAAAGAAGCTACTAGGGTAGCCACGGTTCCTATCGGCTATGCGGATGGATTTAACCGCAGGCTGTCCAATAAAGTATGGGGCATGGTACGAGGGCAAAAGGCACCGCAGATTGGAACGATTTGCATGGATCAGTGTATGTTCGATGTCACCCATATAGAAGAAGCCCAAGAAGGAGATGAAATACTGTTGTTTGGCCGCCCTGAAGATGGAATAACCGCCGATGATGTGGCCAGCATTTTGGGTACTATTAATTATGAGGTGGTATGTGGGGTTAGCAGCAGGGTACCCCGGTTATATCGATGATTGAGGATTTGATGCAAATCTTGGATTTGCTAGCTGGCGAGCATATTACTATAATGGAACTATCGAGTAGATAACTCTGTATATTTTTCTGGAGGTGCTCTCGCTTTGCCAGCCTCAAAACGCATAATCATTACTGTCCCCGAAAATCTATTAGCAGAAATGGATGATGTCACCATCCTTGAATCTAAAAATCGCAGTGAAATAGTTCGAGAAGCAATCCGGTTTTATTTAAGGGAGCGCAAAAGAGCGTTGATAGTGGAACAGATGAAAAAAGGATATTTGGAAATGGCCGAAATTAATTTGCGTCTTGCCTGTGAGGAATCTGGGGTTGAGGATGAAGCGCTGACCAACTGCATAGAAAAATTGTTGGAGTGATCTCGCATGATAAAACGAGGTGAGATTTATTTCGCCCAGCTAAACCCCGTGATCGGATCTGAACAGGGTGGAATCCGGCCGGTTCTTATTGTTCAGAATGATATCGGCAATCAATATAGTCCGACTACCATTATTCTAGCCATAACCTCACAGATCAATAAAGCCAAATTGCCTACCCATGTAGAACTGAAGGCCAAGGACTACGGTTTGGAAAGGGATTCGGTTATTCTAGCCGAACAAGTTCGAACTATCGATAAAAGCCGTCTGAAACAGCGCATTGCGGTATTGAAACAGGAAACCATGCAGCGTGTTGATCAAGCATTGGCCATCAGTTTAGGTCTCCACGAGTTATAGGTACATAAAAATTTAACCATATTAATTGCCGCAAAAGACAGGTTCACTAAGGGCCTGTTTTTTTATTGTGGACAGGGCAGGGGGAGGTATTGATATTGCGGCCGGTCATAGGTATTACCGGGAACTATAATGAAGAGGAGCGCAGTTTTTGGGTCCGTGACTATTATGTGAAATCACTGAGGGCAGTTGGGGCTAATGCTCTGGTACTACCGCCTACTGAAGAGGTGGGTATAATCGCTGAATACTTGCAAGTGTGTAATGGTTTGCTCTTTTCCGGCGGGGGGGATATTGATCCCCGGCACTGGGGCGAGATGGCTCGTCTTGGTCTGGGCAACATTAACCCGTTGCGGGATGCCTTTGAATTAGAACTGGCGCGGCAGGCGTTAAAGGCCAATGTGCCGGTTTTAGGTATATGCCGCGGCTGCCAGGTTTTGAATGTTGCCGCCGGCGGAAGTCTATGGCAGGATATTAAGTCCCATTTGCTCCACGATCAAAATGCTCCCCGGGATTACCCTATTCATGCTATAGTGGTAGAAAAGGGCAGCCTTTTGCAGCGGGTCTTAGGCAGCGGTGAAATCCGGGTGAACAGTTTTCATCACCAGGCGGTCAAGAAACCAGGCCCGGGATTTAAGGTCTGCGCCTGGGCACCGGACGGAGTAGCAGAAGCTGTGGAAAGTACTGAGCATAATTGGGTGTTAGGAGTACAGTGGCATCCCGAGTGCATGACGGATGAGTTTTCCCACCGCCTGTTTGCCGCCTTGGTCAAGGCCAGCATTAACGAAAGTGGAAAAACCGTCCGGGATCACTAAGTGCAGGGGCGATGCCCACATCACCCCAATTTCCTGGGAATCTATCAGAGAAAGGATGATATAGATGCTGGTTATTTCCGGCGGCAAGATAATAACCATGGGACCGCAAGGTACCCTGCAATCTAAGATAATTATAGTAGAAGGAGACCGTATCAAGGCCATAACCGAAGCTGATGATGTGCCTGCCAACGCTCAGCATTTGGATGCTGGTGGAGGATATATTCTTCCCGGCTTTATCGATGCCCATGCGCATATTGGTCTGGATGAGGAGATATACCGGGTAGAAGGTGATGATGTCAATGAGACCACTGATCCGGTGACTCCACAGTTGCAAGCTGTAGACGGTATACACTTTCGTGATTTGGCCTTTCAGGATGCATTGCGAGGCGGCATAACCCGGGTAATGTCTATGCCCGGCAGCGCCAATGTTATCGGCGGTCAGGCAGTATTCTTGAAAACTTTAGCCGCGGATATGAGCGGTATGATATACAAGAATCCCTGGGGATTGAAGGCTGCTCTCGGCGAGAACCCTAAACGGGTTTATGGAGAACAGCAAAAGAAAGCCCCACGTACCCGTATGGCCAGTGCCAGTCTCTTACGCGAGGCCTTCTATAAAGCGGCCCGCAATCTGGAAAAGGAATCCCTGGACCCGGAAATTGAATATAAGCAGATGCCCATTTTCAAGGTACTCAGAAAAGAGATGCCTTTGCTCTTACATGCTCATCGCAGCGATGATATGCTGACCGCCCTGCGTCTCAAGGAAGAATTCAACATAGATGTAATCATCCAGCATGCTACCGAAGCAGTGCTGATAGCCGGGGAACTGCGCCAACAAAATGTTCCCGTATTCATCGGTCCCCTCCTGGTGAACCGGGCTAAAGTAGAGATGCAGGAAGTGGCGTTTAAGAATGCCCGTTTACTGAAAGAAAGGGGCGTAATCTTCAGTCTAATCAGCGACCATCCGGTAACACCTATTGAACACCTGCGGGTATCCGCAGCCTTGATGGTGCAAGAGGGCTTGGATGAGGAGACTGCTTTGAAGGCTATAACATTGCACCCCGCTCAGGCTTTGAAGGTGGATAATGAACTGGGCTCCATCGAGGTAGGCAAACGAGCTGATCTGGTAGCCTTCGATGGCCATCCTTTTGATTTTCGCTCGCGAGTGAAATGGGTGGTAGTGGATGGACAGGTATGGCATAATAGCGATGAACACTAACCTCACATGGGTGGACAGGAAACATGAGGTAATCACCATCCTGGAATCTCCGCAATAGGATAAGGTGAAAGGGGGAAAGGAGACGTGAACAGAGGGGATACATTTACCATCTATATGGACGGAGTAGCCCTGACCGTATGTGTGTTAGGATTCTACAGCGAGGAGTACACTGGCGAAGAAATGGTTATCCTGGCCTTGGTCAGTCAGGAGAACCTGGTTCATGTACCCCTGGAAGATTTGCAAGCTCTGTTTCCCCAGCGCAAATATGTGAATTAACACTCCTTAATCGAAGTCAAGATAAACAGCGCAAGATAGGGGATGGCCCCTGCCTTGCGCCTGTTTATAATATATCTTCTTCCTCGTCTAATTCATCTTCTATGTCTTTTTGCCTCTTGTTATTAAAATAATTAATAATTGAAAGGCCCAGAAAAGCAGTGGCAGTTCCCGACAAAAAAGTAATGGCAAAAGTAACCAGCCAGATGTTTGGGTTGGTATTGTCTCCATAGCGGGCATAATTGGCTATTCCAGTTACTAGACAAATAGTCAAGCCGCAAACCAAACTGCCAATTATAACCCATTTGAAACCCCTGTCCTTCTGGCTGTACAAATTGATTCCTGAGGCTATATTTCTTATTAACAGATAACAGCAGGCTCCAAAAAAGCAGATAAATTCCGCCGCATAGCTGGCAAAGGGCACATTTAATACATATTGCTGCACTAAGATGGCAATCATCAGCGCTAATAAGAGCAAGGTGCAGGTCTCACTGGCGATTTTACGTTTTTGAGCTACGGTACGCTCATCTTGAATTAAATCTCTCATGGTGTCTCCTCCCAGAATAATTCATCTAAGGTTTTACCCAGTGCTTTGCATATGGCAATGCACAGTTTTAAGGAGGGGTTATACTTTCCCGCTTCAATCAACCCTATGGTCTGGCGTGTAACCCCCACTGCTCGTGCTAGATCCTCTTGTTTCATATCCCGTTCAATACGGGCCACCTTCATCTTTATGTTTTTCATGATGAACCTCCATGCTCCAATAGTAACATAAAAATTACATAATGCAAAATATATATTGCATTTTAACTCATAATTTAAATACCAGGTCAGCCATTATTTACATCAAGGTAAAAAGGCTGCCCGGTCGAATCTTTGATTAATAGGCCACAATTATATAATTCGAGGTGATGTTATTGATCAAGTGGTTGAAGCAAGTGGTGGCCATAATAATACTGGTGTGTTTCCCGGTTACATATGGGGCTCAGGCCGCCAGCGTTGTTAACATAAGCATTGACGGGAAGGAACGCCAGTTAAATCCACCAGCCCAAATAGTGAACGATCGCACCATGGTACCGGTACGCTTTATAGTAGAAGATCCTGCTCTGCAGGGCCAGGTATATTGGGACCAGAGCCAGCAGAAGGTGGCCATGGACTGCCGGGGCCACTACATTGAATTATTCATTGGCAATACACAAGCCCGGGTAGATGGGAAGGCCTACACCCTCGATGCTCCTCCCTATATCTATCAGGGGCGTACCTATGTACCCTTGCGGTTTTTGTCTGAAAACCTAGGGGCCCGGGTAGTATGGCAGGCTTCCCAGCGCCGGGTTGATATTCAGTTTAGTCAGTCTCAGCCCCGGGTGTTTGCTTATTATTACTATACTCCCTGGGATGAGCTGGAAGAGAACGCCCACCTGTTTACGGAAATAGCTTTTCGCTGGTTTGCTACCAACAGCAATGGGGACCTTTATTACGAATATAAAGCGGATTATGCCAAAACCCTGGCCTGGGCAAAATCTAAGGGAATACGTACCCATGCCAGTGTAGTTTTAATGGGCAGTGATGTTTTGCACACTCTGTTATCTAGTAAATCTAACCGCACCCGTTTAATCAACGGATTAGTCCAGGAAGTTAAGAAAAGCGGTTATGATGGGGTAAACATTGATTTTGAATTGATGGCTGCCAGTGATGCGGGTAACTTTACGGCCTTTTTAAGAGAATTGAAACAGGCCCTGGGAGCAGAAAAAGAACTGTCGGTAGCAGTATTTGGCCGTACCGGCAAAGAAAAATGGCCTACTCCTTACCAGTATGATAAAATCGGTCAAATCGCCGATAGCGTGGTGGTGATGGCCTATGATTACCATTACACCACCTCTGCCCCGGGAGCCATTGCTCCTCTGTGGTGGGTTAAAGAGGTTGCCCAGTACATGAGTAAGGTTATGCCGGCGGAAAAGGTATTGATGGGTATGGCTACCTACGGTTATGACTGGCCTAAAGACACTAAGGCCACCTCGGTAACTGCCCAGAAGCTGGCTCAACTCCGGAGCAATTACCAGGTACAAAGTCATTGGGATGAGGAAAGCTACAGTCCTTACTACACTTACTGGGATGAACAAGGACGCTACCATGAAGTATGGCTGGAAAACCATAAGAGCTTAACTGCCAAATGGGAGGTAGTAACCGACTATAATTTAGGAGGTATTTCCTTCTGGCGTATCGGCACCGGCTTCACTGATCTGTATCAGATGCTGGAGGAACAGCGATAAGCACTAGTTTAAGGGACGATTTGTACTGGGGTGCCGATATCAACCAGGTCGTAGAGTTCATTAACATCTCTGTTGTACATGCGGATACACCCGCCCGAGGCCGGGGTGCCTATGGTGGACTCGTCATTGGTGCCATGGATTCCAAACTTTTGACCTAGGGGGGAGCGGGGGTCATCGCCTCCGTCCCATTTATTACCCCGTTCATCCTTGGAATAAGGAACTGCCAGTCCCATCCAGCGGGTACCCATGGGTGATTCGGGATCGCGGCCTTTGGGAAAAGGCATCTTGTTAACTATACGGAAATCACCTTCCGGCGTATACCAGGGCATTTTGCCTGTGGAAACCTTATATGATTTAAGCAGCCAACCGTCGGCATAGAGATAAAGGCGGTTGGCTTCTTTTTCTATGCGAATACTCTGTCCTTCATCGTGAAGGGAGCGGGGATATTTAAGCAGCAGCCTGATCTCCGGTTTAAGTTCTACTACATAGTGAAGGTGTGAGCCGGACAGCACCACGGCACTGTCGATACTATAATCCATTAAAGGAGCCTGACCGGAGGGTTTGGCCGACAAGCGGTAGGCAAGTTTCACATCTGCTTCCTCTAAGGGGATAGTTTTGATAGGCAGGTTGTTTTTTCTAATAGAGACTACACCGGGTCCGGCCAATAGCTGGTAGCCGTCCTGAATAACCAAGGGTTTCAGGTTTTCCGTCGGGGAGGGCGGCTTCTCAGCCGGAGGAGCACTCTGGCAGCCAGCCCAGCAAACCAATAGTGCCAACAACAAGAAGGCAATAAAGCCGATGCTATTTCTGACCACCTGTTCCATTCCCCCAGCACACCCCAGACTTTCCACTTAATACACTTATCTAATCTGCTCGCTTTACTCCAATTTCATGCATGAATCGCCAACCCTTTACGGTTTACGATATAATAAGAATCATTAATAGGAAATTATTAGCTTACCAAGCTAAGGTTATAAAAGGGGCAGGAGGGGAGACAATGTCTACAGAACAGCCTGGTCTATTTGAGGAAATTGAACCAGAGTCCCAAGCAGTACCTGAGGAGAGACTGGTAATAAAACCTGCTGCAGCTATGGAGCCTTTTTTGGCCGGTGTTGAGCTGGGGGACGCTTATCCGGAAATAGATGATCATCGCCAACTGTTAGAAACAGCCCTTAAGTGCCAGCGGTGTCGTTTACGGGGAACCTGTAAGCAGGTAGTTTTTGCTGACGGCTCACCGGTATCCCGTATAATGTTTATTGGTGAAGGCCCAGGGAAAGATGAAGATATACAGGGGCGCCCTTTTGTAGGAAGGGCAGGGCAGCTTCTGGACAGGATACTCGAGGCCGCCAGTTTTAATCGCCAGGAGGTATATATAACCAATGTGGTTAAGTGCCGGCCTCCCGATAATCGCTTGCCTAATCCGGATGAAATTAACCTGTGCCGCGGTTATCTAGAAGCGCAGATTCGCATTATTCGCCCGGCCATCATAGTCTGTTTAGGCTCCCTGGCTAGTCAGGTGGTCATAGACCCTAAAGCGCGTATCACTAAAATTAGAGGCCAGTGGTTTCAAAGGCAGGGAATAAAGATAATGGCGACTTTTCACCCGGCCGCTTTGCTGAGAAATGAAGGATACAAACGTCCGGTGTGGGAGGATTTTAAGAAGATTCGTGATGAGTATCACCGTTTATAGGAGTGACAAGTGGATGCAGCAATGTATACCCGGTGAAGAAGATATGATAAGATTGGGAATGTTCCTGGGCACATTCTTAAAAGGTGAGGAGATAATCTACCTTCGAGGAGAGCTGGGTGCGGGTAAAACCACACTGGTTCGCGGTATTTTACGGGGATTAGGGTTTACCGGCCGGGTAACCAGCCCTTCATTTACTCTAATGAATGTATATGACTCCCAGCCTCCGGTTTATCATTTTGATTTTTACCGGTTGGAAGGGGGAGACCTGACTGATCTGGGACTGGAAGACTATCTGGGTAAAAAGGGGATCACGATTATAGAATGGCCGGAAATTGGTGCCTCTGATCTTCCTCAGGATGCCTTGATAATCAATATCGAACTGGTGGAGGGGGACTATGATCGGGAAAGAATGGTTACCATCCAGGCCAGCGGCCCCGAACACATTAAGCTTTTAGAGGAGCTGACTCAAAATGTACCTACTGGCTATTGACAGTGCTACTCAGGTAGCCGGGGTAGCCTTGCTGCAAGACGAACAGCTGGTGGTTGAAGAGTTTGCCAATATTGGCTTGACTCATTCAGAAACCTTAATGCCTATGGTGGACCAGGTACTAAATAATGCGAGCGTAACTGTAAGACAGCTGGATGCAATTGCCGTCACTATTGGTCCGGGCTCTTTTACCGGTTTGCGCATTGGACTGGCCGCTGCCAAGGGCTTAGCTATGGCTGCCGATAAACCATTAATTGGTATATCTACTCTGGAAGTTTTAGCTCATAACTTAAGCTACAGTCCCTTACTGGCGGGTACTATTCTGGATGCTCGCAAAGGAGAAATATACGGGGCTTGTTTTGATATAAGTCAGGCATATCCACAGCGTTTGGGAGAAGAGGTGGCCTGTTCGCCGGAAGATTTTTGCCGGGAGGCCGACCATTGGCTCAAGGAAACTGACCGACCCGGCTTAGTTTTGCTGGGGGACGGTTTTACCAGTTATAGACAGGTGTTTATTGAGCACTGGGGAGATAAGCTGCGGCTGCTTCCTCCACATCAGCAGTTACCCCGGGCCGCTTCTTTAGCTAGCCTGGCCAGGTTAAAGGCACTGCGCTGTGATTATTCTGACAGGTTATTGCTGCGGCCCACTTATATCCGTCTTTCGGAGGCGCAGAATAGGTTGGGAGTAGGAGAATTGTAAATGGGGACATCCAATTACCTGGTACGCCGTATGACGGAGCGGGACTTGGATCATGTAATGGCTATTGAGCAACAGGTTTTTACCTTGCCCTGGTCCCGGCAGTCCTACATGAGCGAATTGAAAAATCAATTTGCTACTTATCTGGTTTGCGATCGAGAGGCCCAGTTAGCGGGTTACATAGGTATCTGGGTGGTTTTTGATGAAGCCCACATCACCAATATAGCGGTGGATCCTAAATGGCGCGGGCAAGGCTTAGGAAGAGTATTGATGGAGGAAGTGGAAAAGATCGCCCGGCAGAAAAAAGCCCTGCGTATCCTGCTGGAAGTGCGTCCGTCCAATCATGCTGCCCTGTCACTGTATCATAGCCTGGACTACATGGAAACGGGCCGCCGCCCCGGATATTATACTGACAATGGTGAGGATGCCATTATCATGACCAAATTACTTTTTTAGGGGATGCGAAAAATGCCATATATCTTGGGAATAGAGACCTCTTGTGATGAGACTGCCGCGGCGGTAGTTGAAAACGGGCGGCACATACTTTCTAATATAGTAAACTCGCAGATTGATATTCATCGTCTTTTTGGCGGTGTAGTTCCCGAAGTAGCTTCCCGCAAACATGTGGAAAATATAGGCCTGGTAGTGGAAAAAGCTATAGCCGGCAGCGGCCTGACCATGGCTGACTTGGATGCGGTGGCCGTTACCAACCGGCCAGGTTTAATAGGAGCTTTATTAGTAGGTCTGTCCTTTGCCAAAGCCTTTGCTTACGGACTGAATATACCTCTTATTACCGTTAATCACCTATATGGTCACATATATGCCAATATCATAGAACACCCGCATATAGAGTTTCCTGCTATTTGCCTGGTGGTGTCCGGTGGTCATACCAGCCTGTTGTTGATGGAAAATGAGAGTGATTACCAGCTTATCGGCGAGACCCTGGATGATGCTGCGGGGGAGGCTTTTGATAAAGTAGCGCGTTTTCTGGGCTTAGGGTATCCAGGTGGCCCAGCTATTCAGAAGGCAGCTGAATCAGGACAGCCAGGACGCTATTCGCTACCCCGGGTATTCTTAAATCGCTCTGACTTGGATTTTAGTTTCAGTGGGCTAAAGACGGCGGTTATGAACCAGTGGCGTAAGGCGCAGCAGAGGGGAGAGGCCCATGTTAATGATATGGCAGCAGAGTTTCAAAGGGCTTTAGTTGAGGTTTTGGTGGAGAAGACCATGGAAGCAGCTAAGCGTTATAAAGCCCAGAGCATAATCATGTCTGGGGGTGTAGCTGCTAATAGCCTCTTGCGGGAATTGATGATGAGCCGGGGACAGGAATCGGGACGGCCGGTTTATTATCCCTCCTTGTCACTTTGCACCGACAATGCCGTTATGATCGCGGGTGCAGCTTATCCCATGTTTGTTCAAGGACGTTTCGCACCCTTAAATGTAAATGCACAGGCAAGCCTATAGTCCCTGTGAAAAATATCTGTGGATAATGTGGATAAGTCTGTTGATAATTATCATTCCTCCACTTGGTGGATTTGGTTGAAAATAAATTAGTCCTGGTTTTAAAAAAAGAAGGCCATTTTATTTCGATAATCAGGTTGTGGATAATCAATAAGTGAGGAGGAACCACGGTGTATCCAGTATTATTTGAGTTAGGGAGTCTGCGATTATACTCCTGGGGATTTATGCTGGCAATAGCTGTCCTGATTGCCATCTGGGGAATAGGACGTTTGTTTGAACGGGAGGACTATAGCAAGGATGCCGTTTTCGAAATGGTAATCCTAATGGTTATCTGTGGATTAATCGGCTCTCATCTAGCCTACATTATGGTTTATCAGTGGGAGGAATTCCTGGCAGACCCACTAATGTTTTTTTCCATCAAAAACGGGATCGAAGGGATGATATGGTACGGAGCATTGATAGGTGGTATGATACCTTTCGTGATCTACCTGCACAGAAAACGCATGTCTTTCTGGAAGGTAGCCGATATGTTTGCACCTTTTTTAGCTCTGGGATATGCCCTGGTTCGTGTAGGGTGTTTTTTAAGAGGATGCTGTTATGGAGAAGTCACCAGTTCAGCTTGGGGGGTAGTTTTTCCAGTAGTCGATGAATTTACCCGTCACCCGACCCAATTATACAGTTCATTGCTCAACTTAATCCTTTTTATCATCTTAATATGGCTTTACCCACAGCGCAGGTTTAATGGACAGATATTTCTGCTATACCTCATTGGATATGGCATATACCGTTTTATTGTGGAATTCTTCCGGGAAACCGTGGTTTTCTATGGGGTATTTTCCATGGGGCAGGTGTATACTCTCGGGTTACTGGTAGTAGCCATCCTACTATATTTCTGGCAGCGTTCCCGTTCTTCACGATATTGGTTCTAAATATGACGGAGGGGTAGATATGCAGGATATATTAGCCTGGAAAAAACAGATTAGAAATGAAATGAAAGAGCGGCGCCAGAAAATGACTTCTACAGAAGTTGAGCAACTCAGTGGCCAGGTAAGACAACGGCTCGAGGAATTGAACCCTATACAGAATGCTCGCAGTATTATGGCTTACGCCAGCATTAATAATGAAATTGATCTGGTACCACTAATGGTTAAATGGCATGAGGAGGGACGTACTATTTTGCTGCCCCGGGTAGAGGATAATGGGAGAATGGAGGCAGTGAAATGGACTGGATGGGACCAAATTAAATCAGGTCCTTTCGGTATTCGAGAGCCATTGGGTGAACCCTTTGATCCGGCTCTCATTGATGTGGTTTTGACCCCAGGCTTGGTTTTTGACTACAAAGGCTACCGGCTTGGTTATGGCAAAGGCTATTATGATCGCTTTCTTCCCCGCCTCAGTAATTCAGCCTTTATTTGCGGGATAGGCTATGAGTTTCAGGTCATCGAAAACGTATACCCTCATGAGGGAGATATACCTATGCACTGGATAGTCACCGATCACTCCGAGTTGGTCATAGACTGGAACTACTTTTAGAAATAAGGGGTCAGGCTCGAAGGTCTGGCCCCTTATAATTTACGCAGGGTTATGGGTTGTATTCTCCTGATCGATCCCCGCTTCCTTCAAGGCGGCAAATACACCGGCCAGCCCTGCTAAATCGCTGGGAATGATCAGTTTGGTAGCCTGACCTTCTGCCAAATCTTTAATGGCTTCTAAGGATTTTAAGGCCAATACTTTGTTGTCAGCCTGGGCTTCTTTGATCATAATCAAACTGTCAGCAAAAGCCTTCTGAACGGTAAGAATGGCTTGAGCTTCACCCTCGGCCTTTAGAATCTGGGCCTGGCGAAGCCCTTCCGCTTCACGGATCGCCGCTTCCCGAATAGCTTCTGCATTTAATATAGCTGCCTGTTTCTGTCCCTCTGCCTCAAGAATGGCTGCGGTCTTTTGACCTTCCGCTATGAGGATAGCTTCCCTCTTTTCCCGTTCGGCTCGCATCTGTTTTTCCATGGCATTCTGAATATCCTGGGGAGGAAGAATGTTTTTCAACTCTACCCGGTTTACCTTAATTCCCCATTTGTCAGTAGCTTCATCCAAAATAGAGCGCAGTTTAGTATTGACTAGATCTCGGGAAGTCAGGGTCTCGTCTAATTCCAGGTCACCCACTATATTGCGCAGGGTAGTAGCAGTCAGATTTTCGATAGCCAAGATAGCATTGGATATCTCGTAAGTGACCTTAAATGGGTCGGTTATCTGGTAATAAACTACTGTATCAATCATCATGGTAACGTTATCTTTGGTAATAACCGGTTGGGGAGGGAAGTCTACTACTTGTTCCCGTAAATCTATAATGGCACGGAAACGATCTATAAAGGGGATAATCACATTGATACCCTGTTCGGCAGTTTTATGGTATTTGCCCAAGCGCTCCACAACACCTACGGTGGCCTGTTTGATAATTTTGATAGAGGACAGGGCAATGATAATTACAAACAGGACCAGAATCATATTAACCAGTACACTCAACAATCAGCTCCACTCCTTTCTAGGTAGATGCCTTTTTCACCAGTAGTTTCACACCATCAATACCGATGACTTCTACACGGATATTCTCTTCCAATTCTTCCTCAGCTATAGCTGTCCATACTTCACCATTTACCTTTACCTGGCCAAACTGCATAGGAACAATAGGGGTGATAGTAATCCCATGCTGCCCGATGAGGGCTTTTACATTACTGACCTTATCATTTGACTTAACAAACCTCATTATCAAAGGACGGGTGAATATTATCAGCAATAGAGTGAAGATAGCAAAAATAAGCAGTTGAATTTCTAATGTTGGCAAGAGGCCGAATTGAACTAGCAAAGCTACCGCTACTGCAGCTATAGCCAGCCAAAGAAACCAAAAACCAACGGTGAATATCTCTATGGCACCGCAAATAATAGCCACCAAAATCCATTGCAGGAAGGTCACGGACTAACCTCCTTTCATGTAATTAACATATGGGATAATCAGCCTAATAATACCATACCTTCCGTGGTCATGGGGTTATCAATTGATGAAATGCTTAGCAAGAATTATGTAATCAATTGTAGAATTGATTTTACATGGTGTATAATCTGGTAAATGAGACAAATCAATAAGCTCCGATCTCAATTGACCTAAGGCTATGGCTAAGGCTGTTGAGACGACGGGTGTACCGGGAAACTGGTGTGCCTCCCGGTGGAAAGGAGTTCATCTTACCAAACCCCCTTCTTTCCAGGGTGTTTGTATTTTTGGGAGGGAAATTATGCAAAAACGTGATCAAATCGTTGAAAAGTTGAAGGAATTATCTGATGACAGTAAGATTACCTGTACCGATGCCCGTAAACTGGCGGAAGATTTGCAAGTAGAGCCCATTGAGGTTGGGAAGCTATGTGATGAGATGAAAATTAAAATCATAGGTTGTGAATTAGGCTGTTTTTAGGGTAAAACTTGGGCTAATCCGGGGGAAGGAGGGAAGTACTATGGTTGATTCTTTTGGACGCCATATTAATTATATGCGCATTTCCATAACTGACCGCTGTAATTTACGTTGCCGGTACTGCATGCCTGAAGAGGGAGTAAAGGATCTGGGACATGGAATAATCCTGAGCCTGGAAGACATAGCCCGCCTAACCCGAGTAGCTGCACAAGTGGGAATACGCAAGGTTCGTTTAACCGGAGGGGAGCCTCTGGTACGAAAAAACATCACTGGATTAATTAAAGATATAGCTGCTATTCCCGAGATTGATGACATCGCCATGACTACCAATGGGATATTATTCCCCGCCATGGCAGGAGAACTAAAAGAGGCCGGATTAAAACGTGTAAACATAAGCATGGATACCCTGAACGAAGAACGTTTTGCTTATATCACCCGCCGGGGAGGATTATCTTCGGTTCGCCAAGCTATTTTTAAGGCATTAGAGTTGGACATGCATCCGGTTAAGATTAATGTGGTAGTAATCCGTGGTTTTAACGATGATGAGATAAACAATTTTGCCCGGTTGGCTTATGACTATCCGCTGCATATACGCTTCATTGAATATATGCCGGTAGGAGATTTGTTGTTTTGGGAACCGGAAAGAATGATGAGCAGTGAAGAAATTAGAAATGTCTTGCAAAATGAGTATGAGTTGATTCCTGAAAAGACAGTGGAGGGCAATGGACCGGCTCGCTATTATCAACTAACTGGTGGTAAGGGGTCTTTAGGATTTATTAGTCCCATGAGCCACCAGTTTTGCGCAGAATGTAACCGGATACGTTTAACAGCCGATGGCAAACTCAGAGGATGCCTCTACGAAAAACAGGAGGTTGACTTAAAAGAAGCGCTGAAGCGAGGGGCTACCGATGATGAATTGCGAGAATTATTCTTGCAGGCCATAAAAAGTAAGCCGGCTCGCCATAATATGAATTCTGGATGGGGCCAGCTAAACACTCGCAAAATGTATCAAATCGGGGGTTAACTATGGAGTTCACTCACATAAATGATCAAGGCCGGGCTCGTATGGTTGATGTCACCGGCAAGGAGCCTAGCCAGCGAGTGGCTGAAGCCCGGGCGATTGTGCGTATGCAGCCTGAGACCCTTTTGGCCATTCGCAGTGGGGGAGTAAAAAAAGGAGATGTATTGGCAGTAGCTCAAGTGGCGGGAATTATGGCTGCCAAGCAGACATCCTCCCTTATCCCCATGTGTCATCCCCTTATGCTCACCGCCGTGGATATCAGTTTCGACTTGGACCAAGCCGAGGATCGGATAGTAATTCATTCTCGGGTTAAAACCACTGGTCAAACCGGAGTAGAAATGGAAGCCATGACTGCTGCTGCGGTAGCAGCCTTGACCCTTTACGATATGGCTAAAGCTATTGATCGCTGGATGGTGATAGAAGAAGTGTGCTTAATAGAGAAAAGCGGCGGGAAAAGCGGCCATGTGATACGCCCTGACTTTAAGTAAACTGAGGGGTTACGGACGTGTGAGAATGCTTCCTTACGTGTCATTACAGCTTTGCAGTAGTATTAGCCGACTCACTCCAAGACTCCTTGCCTGCAACACACCGGCTTACTTCGGTGCGAAGCGGACCGCTCGGAATTCGGCATCCATGCACTCAGTCCTCGCTGCTCGAAACCTCCTGTTTCGAGCGACCTTTCGCAGCCCTCAGTTTCGCCGTGTGTTGCTACGGCTCGTCGCACGTCGCTCGCCCGGCTAATACTCCTGCTTAAGCCGACCAGCAATGTTCATTAATCGTGGCCTACACCACAGGTGACAATTGCGAGGGATACCAGGGAACGAGGGTACTGCACTCCATATGCATCAGCAGAGAGGAATAATAAGCCTGAGCGATACTGTAGAGGTGATTTAATGTATAAAACCGGTATATTAATTCTAAGTGACAAAGGGTCTCGAGGGGAACGGGAGGATTTGAGCGGAAAGCAGATTCGTGAGACCCTAGGTCCAAGCTATAAAGTAGAGTATTATGAGATAATACCCGACGAAAAAGAGCTTATTATAGAGCAGCTCAAATATGCTTGTGACCAACTGCAGCTTGATCTTTTATTAACCGCGGGAGGAACTGGTTTCTCACTACGAGATGTAACACCGGAAGCGACCCGGGAGGTTATTGAAAAAGAGGTGCCCGGTATTCCAGAGGCTATGCGTTATTATGGTCTGCGCAATACTCCCAAAGCTATGTTATCAAGGGCAGTTGCTGGTATACGGGGAAGAACTCTGATTATCAATCTTCCCGGCAGTGCCAAAGGGGTACGGGAATCGCTCGAGGCCATAATGCCTGCTCTTGACCATGGTCTGGATATTTTAATTGGTTCAGCGTCCGAGTGCGGGCAAGGGTGAAAACGAAAAAAAGTGTATTTTAGAGGTATAAAAAGAAAAGCTTAGAACCATAATATAAATCGAAAATATTAGGCAGATTCAGGTGCATTTATGGATTGAAACCAACTGATCTCTTGCCTATATTTATTAAAGGAATGTTAGCACTCGCACTTACCGAGTGCTAATAATAAAAGACCTACTATTTATTATAAAGGGGGTATACCTTTGAGGATTCAACCTTTAGGCGATCGTTTGGTGGTTAAAGTAGCTGAAGTGACCGAAGAAAAGACAAAGAGCGGTCTGTATGTACCAGATACTGCCAAGGAAAAACCTCAAGAAGCAGAAGTACTAGCAGTAGGCCCAGGAGCTCGTGATGAGAAGGGCGAAAGAATCCCCATGGATGTCAAAGTTGGGGACAAAGTAATATTCTCCAAGTACTCCGGCACAGAAATCAAAGTGGATGGAGAAGAATACCTGATCCTTTCAGAAAGTAATATTTTGGCTATCTTAAAATAACTGCAGGTAAGGGAGGTACATAGATGATATCCAAAGAAATCAAGTTTGGCGAAGACGCAAGAAGGGCCTTGGAAAGAGGGGTAGACAAGTTAGCTGATACCGTCAAGGTCACTCTTGGGCCAAAAGGACGTAATGTAGTGTTGGATCGCAAGTTTGGGTCCCCCACCATCACCAATGATGGTGTTACAATTGCACGCGATATCGATCTGGATGATCCCTGGGAAAACCTGGGTTGCCAGTTGGTTAAAGAAGTTGCTACCAAGACTAACGATGTTGCTGGTGATGGAACCACTACCGCTACTGTTTTAGCCCAGGCTATGATTAAGGAGGGCCTGAAGAACGTAGCTGCTGGTGCCAACCCCATGATCATGAGAAGGGGTATTGAAAAAGCTGTTCAGGCTATTGTTGATGAAATAAAAGAAATTAGTAAACCGGTGGAAACAAAAGAGGCTATCGCTCAGGTAGCGGCCATTTCTGCTGATGACCAGGAAATCGGAACCTTGATTGCTGATGCTATGGAAAAAGTAGGCCGGGACGGGGTTATTACCGTAGAAGAATCCCAGTCAGTGGGTACCTCTCTGGAAGTCGTAGAAGGTATGAGCTTTGACCGGGGCTACATCTCCCCATATATGGTCACTAACAGCGAGAAAATGGAAGCTGTTCTAGATGAACCCTTCATTCTTATCAGCGATAAGAAGCTGACCTCCATTCAAGAAATATTGCCCATTCTAGAAAAAGTTGTCCAAACCGGCAAACCCATGCTGATCATTGCCGAAGAAATAGAAGGCGAAGCCCTGGCTACTATAGTACTCAACAAGCTGCGGGGCACCTTCAACGCTGTGGCGGTAAAAGCTCCCGCTTTTGGTGAGCGGCGTAA